>Ga0316228_1000110_pt1 | contig 116915 bp, 95 predicted proteins | sample TBH18021metaG_FD_206005 | JGI IMG/M metagenome (GOLD analysis project Ga0316228, IMG submission 206005) | Freshwater microbial communities from Trout Bog Lake, Wisconsin, USA - TBH18021 | ecosystem: Environmental > Aquatic > Freshwater > Lake > Hypolimnion/Profundal zone | place: USA: Wisconsin... | reverse complement strand
GCATGCGCAACAGCGACATGCGCGGCGGTCAGCAGGACGGCATCCGCAACGCGTCGGATCGCGGCGGCCAGCAGGGCGGCATGAAGTCCGGCGCCGAGGGCGGCCGGATGGGCGGCGCGGAGCGCGGAGGCATGAGCGGCGGCAATGCTGGCATGGGTGGTGCCCAGGGCGCCGGCCGGACCGGCGGCCAGACGGGTGCCGGTCGCAACTGAGCGGAAGAGAACGGGGAGGGGCCGTTCGGCTCCTCCCTCATGGCGCTTCCGGCCGTTCGCTTCGCGATCGTCCCGGCAAGTGCTGCGGAGGAAGTCCGCGGCACCCCGCCCGCTGATGTCGCCGGACCTGAATTTATCGCCTCGCGCGTGCGATCGGAAGGCGCAGCATCAAGCGGAGGTTTCAGGCGAAGGCCGTCTCACACCTTAAGGACGGGCTCCGCGATGTCGCCTCCCCCGCCGCGGGCCTTCAGATATTCGGGCTGGAACAGGCACATCCGCACCGCGTCGCGATAGCGCCCGTTCACGAAGAACTCGTCCTTCAGCACGCCTTCGGGATGGAAGCCGCAGCGCTCGTAGATGCGCACCGCCCGGGCATTGTCCCGGTCGACGTGCAGGTAGAGCTTGTGGATGTTGAGCACGCTGAATGCGTAATCCATGGCGATCCGCGTGGCCTGCCAGGCATAGCCGCGTCCCTGGAAGCTCGGGTGGATCGCGATCTGGAACTCGCAGCGCCGGTGCAGGTGGTTGATCTCCACCAGCTCGATCAGCCCGGCCGGCTCGCCACTGGGTTCGGCGACGATGAAGCGGCGCTCGGTCTGATTGTGGATATTGCGCTCGTAGAGCTGCTGCAGTTCGGCGAAGGACTCGTAGGCCTCCTCGAACCAGTAGCGCATGATGCTGTCGTTGTTGTTGAGCTGGTGGACGAAGCGCAGGTCCTCCCGCTCCAGCGGCCGCAGCTTGATGGTGATTCCGGTCACCGCATTCATGACGCACTGGCCTCGATCAGTTTGCGCAGGAAGCGCTCCCCCTGGCCGAGGGCATCGAGGGTGATGAACTCGTCGGGCTGGTGCGCCTGGGCGATGTCGCCGGGGCCGCAGACCACGGTCGGCAGGCCCGCCGCCTGGAATCGCCCGGCCTCCGTGGCGTAGGGGACCGCGATGGTACGGTTGCGTCCGGCGAAGCGCAGGCAGAGCCGCTCCGCCTCCGAGCCGGGCTCCGGGGCGAGACCCGGGATATCAACCTCCTCCAGAGTCTCGATCCGCCCGAACGCGCCATAGCGATTGAGGCGCTCGCGGGTCACCCGCTCGACCTCCTGGGCGAAGAGGCGCGGAATCTCGGCCGGGTCGAGATCGGGCAGACCGCGATACTCCCAGTGGAAGCGGCACTCCTTGGCCAGGATGTTGCGGGCGGTGCCGCCGTGAATCGTCCCGACATGGATTGTGGTCGAGGCCGGGTCGAACCGGCCGGACGAGTCGCCGCGCTCGATCATCAGATCGGCGATCCGGTTGAGGCCGGCGACGAGGTCGCAGGCGGCCGACACGGCATTGGCGCCGAGGGCGGGCCGGGCGGAATGGGCCTCGTGGCCGTGAACGGTGGTGAGGCAGGTGACGATGCTCTTGTGGGCGTCCGCCACCTCCATCCCGGTGGGCTCGCCGACGATGACAGCGGCCGGCCGGGGCAGGTCTTCGCCGAACCGTGCGATCCCATCCAGGGAGCCGAGGCAGGTGGTCTCCTCGTCGTAGGAGAGCAGGATGTGGATCGGCCGCTTCAGGTCGGCGGCGAGCATGTCGGGCACCAAAGCCAGCGCCAGGGCGTCGAAGCCCTTCATATCGACGGCGCCCCGGCCATAGGCCCGGCCGTCGGCGACGCGCAGCGTGAACGGGTCGCCGGTCCAGGCCTGCCCCGTCACCGGCACCACGTCTGTATGGCCGGAGAGGACGACGCCGCCATCGACCATCGGCCCGATCGTGGCCAGGATGGCCGCCTTATCGCCCGCAGCGTTCGGGAGGCGCAGGTATGGCACGCCCCAGCCGTCGAGATAGGCGCAGACCGAGTCGATGAGGTCGAGGTTGGACTTGTCGCTCTCCGTGTCGAAGGACACGAGGCGGGCGAGCATGTCGAGGGGGCTCTGCCGCTCGCCGGTCGCGGACATGTATTCCTCCGGGGCGAGGCCCCGGGCCGGGACCTCAATGCAGGCTGCGGCGGACGTGCGGGCTGTCGAGGGAGAAGGCGGGGATCTCGGCCTCGAAGCTCTCGCCGGCCACCGTCGCCATGGTGTAGCTGCCGGCCATCAACCCGTCGGGCGTGTTGAGCGGACAGCCGCTGGTGTAGCAGAAGGACTCGCCCGGCTCCAGCACCGGCTGCTTGCCGACCACACCAGTGCCGCGCACCTCCTGGCAGGCTCCGTGCCCGTCGATAATGCGCCAATGCCGCGAGCGCAGCTGAACCTGCTCGCTGCCGTTGTTCACAATCTCGACCGTGTAGGCGAAGAAGTACCGGCTCTCGGTCGGCGAGGATTCCTCCTCGACGAAGCGAGATTGAACAGTCACACTTATTCCCCGCGTCTCGGCCTTGTACATCGCCCTAATAGGCCCTTCTTCGGACGGTGCGACTCGCTGAAGCCGAATGGAACACGCTTCCCGGCCGGTGGTAGTAGGCTGCGGAATCGCCGTCAATTGCGGCGGACTACCTCGCGCGGCGCCGGACCGGGTGCCCCGATCGTCCCGGGCGCCGCAGTCTCGCAGAGCCCATCCATGGGTTAAGCCGGTATTAGCCGGTCCGGGCAGAAAACGGGCGGTGGACGCGGACCTGCCGGGGCGCGCGAGGGAGTCGGAGCGCGATGAACGCGGGCGCAGGCCAGGAGGGTACCAAGGAGGGTGCCGAGGGAGCCGCCAATCCGGGAGCGGACAGCCGCTCCGGCATTCTGCCGGCCCAGGCGATCGCTGCCCTGGCCAAAGCGGGCGGCATCCGCACCGGATCCCCCTTCGCGCCCGATCAGATCCAGCCCGCGAGCCTCGATCTGCGCCTGGGCGCCAAGGCCTACCGGGTGCGGACGAGCTTCCTGCCCGGTTCGGGACGAACGGTCCAGACCTGCGTCGACCGGCTGTCGCTGCACGCGGTCGATCTGCGCCCCGGCGCGGTCCTGGAGACGGGCTGCGTCTACATCGCGGAACTCCAGGAGAGCCTGGCTCTTCCCGGCAACCTGGCCGCGGCGGCAAATCCGAAAAGTTCGACCGGCCGCATCGATGTCTTCACCCGGGTCATCACCGACCGGGGTGAGGCCTTCGATCAGGTCGAGCCCGGCTATGACGGGCCGCTCTACGCGGAGATCTCACCGCGCACCTTCCCCGTCCTCGTGCGCAGCGGCTCCCGGCTGTCGCAGATCCGATTCCGCCGCGGGACGCCGCGGTTGACCGAGTCCGAACTCGGCCTGCTGCATGCCCGTTCGGCCCTGGTCGACGCGGGCAGCCCGTCCTTCCAGGGCGGCGTCGCGGTCTCGGTGGACCTCGCCGGCTTCGACGGCCTCGTCGGCTACCGGGCGAAGCGCCATACCGGCCTCGTCGACGTGGATGCGCCCGGCCGCCACCGGGCTGCCGATTTCTGGGAGCCGCTCGCCGCCGACGGGTCGGGCAGCCTGATCCTCGATCCCGGCCAGTTCTACATCCTGGCCTCCAAGGAGGCGGTGCAGGTCCCGCCGGACCACGCCGCCGAGATGGTGCCGTTCGATCCTCTGGTAGGCGAGTTCCGGGTCCACTACGCCGGAGTACCCGGTTAGGCGCACCTGTTCCCTGTGCCACCGTCTTTGAACTGTCCACAACCTGGCTTCGGTCGGCTTGATGGCCTAACTCCCTGCCACGCAAACCGTTTTAGCGCTATGTATGCCTCTTGATGCCTCAGAATTGTTGTACGTAGTTTGAACCTGTGCAAAACCGCTCAGCGCGCGAATTGCCTGTTCCAATTCTGTTCCCCATGACCTGATTTCGCCTTAGGCTTCGTTCGTGATGTGTTCCCGAAAACACGTCTCGATGCCGAGGGAGGGAACAATGTTGGAGCTTATGGTGCTCAGCGGACGGCCACAAGCCGACCTGATCCCAGACGACGAGTTCCTCTCCGCTATCGGCGAAGCCTATGGGGTCAAAGACCGATATCGGTTTCCATTCAGCTACGTCGTCGACAAAGCGACGATGCTGCCGGTCGAGCCGATCCTCCGGTACCTGACATACTCCGCATCGATGCGCTCGAACGCCGAGGTCACAATCAGAAACAAGGCACACGCCTGTTACGAGCTATTCCTGTATCTGGACGAGCGGCGCATAAATTACCTTGATATATCTATAACGACGCTGCTCGATTATAAAGATCAACTTTGCGGATATGTATCTTTAAAGACGAAACGCCCGCTTGCGCCCGACACAATTAAGATGCGTCTCCATGTGGCGCGGGACTTTTGCATTTTTCACGGCATCCTTCCCAAAGAGGAAGCCGTCAGGATCAGGGGAAAACCGATCGCGGGCCGCCCGACATCAATATTAGTCGGCCAAGCGTCAGCCCTGAATGTGAAGACACAAACCGCCCTTATCCAGTATGTGAGCGGCCAAGATCTTAAGACACTCCTCAACGCGCTTGGATCCGAGCCGGGCAACCCAACCGGACGCCCTGCTCGCGACTGGCTACTTTCCTTCTTCTGCGTCACGACAGGCACTCGTCTTTCGGAAGCCTTATCACTCGAAAAAAATCAAATTCTTCAAGCCATGCTGGAGTACAAAGAGCGATCGCGCAACGGGCGAAACCATGCAAAAGCTGAGCCGCTGAGGTTGCTGCTTACAAAGACAAAAAAGCTCAAGCCACGGTTGATCGACGTGCCGGCTGGCCTTGTCGATATGCTGGTCCAGTATATCGATGGTGAAAGAGAAGAGGCTGTCGCCATCGGAAGAAATCATCGCCGGCGAGCGAAAGACACGCCGGCATTGTTCGTCAACGGCAGCGATTGCGCCCCTAGGTATGCAGGCCTTCCCTATCAAGCGAAACGCGCCGAGGAGTTTTTCGCAAACTGCCAAAAGGAAATCGGTTTAACTCGGACGGTTCCACGTTTTGATCCAGAAACGCGCCGATCTATTGGGGAACAAAAAGTAAACAAGCACGTTATCCATCACCTGAGGCATACTTATGCAATTATGGCTTGGAAGGCGTACGAGAAGCTTCCGGAAGCGGATCGATGGATACGCATTCAGCAACAACTCGGCCATAAGAGCCATGAGGTCACAGCCAATACTTATCTTCGGGCGGTAAAGCATCAGGAAGGGCCTGCCCGCGATGCGATGACCGATGTCTTAAAATATTTGTCTTCCTCTTCCGCTTAGTGAGTATTGCCATGCCAATTGCATCCAACCCGGCGGATAGACCGCGCGTGCTGCAGTCCGAGGGGCGCTATTTCGCATTCTTCCCAGAGGTCGGCGATCAGCCGAGCCAAACTGTGCAGCTCAAAGGTTGGCATAACCTCGGGGGCACGATCGGGCGGGAAGTGGCGACTGCGTTTGTCGAACTCTTCGCAGCCTACTCGCGGACGGCCAAGGAGGTGGTACGCGGTCAGCTCAACAAGCTTCGTCATTTCATCGCCGATCTTATCACCAACCAGGGGCGGACCATTCGATCACTCACCGACCTCCGCAATGAGGATATGCCTGCGTTCAAAGCATTTTTAGAGCCCGTAAAATCGACGCGAGCAAGCGACTGGAGCTTAGCGCGGCGCGTCATTGAGCACGCGTGTCGGCAAGCTGGTCGACCCGCACCTCAGATGGACGGCAATCCTTGGAAGGCGAGACCTGAGGAGTGGTTGCCAGACGTCGTTCCGTCGTACCCGATTGCAAGTCAGACGGGTCGAGAAGGGACTGAGCACCCGCCCGCTGCCGACAAGAAGCCCCTGCGAGCGGGTCCGCGAGCCCTACTCGCTTCTATGCCGCTTACGAGGCTTGCGCGATCCGAGCCCAGCAACGTCAGCCGCTTGGATCCAAATGCGACCGTGATCGACGCAGCTGACAGCTTCGTCGTCTTCTTCCCAGCTCGCGGACCGGCTGAAGGTCACCGTCATGATTTTACTGACTGGGCGCGCTTCGATCGGAAAATTGCCGAGGAAGTCGCTGAAGCTGCAATCACGCTCAATCGAAGCAACAGCAGCAAATCCATTCAGACGTGGCGCACGAACGTTCGCAAGCTTCTCAAATATCTGAAGACCATCCCTTCGAACAAGCGCCCGGCATCCCTTGCCGATCTGAATTCAGAGCAGATGCTAGAGTTCCGCACGTTCATTGACAAAGGTAATATCGCTGGCCGCAGTAAGATCTGGCTTGCAGTGACTGCCGTCATTCGCCACACGTGTGAAACGCAATCGCGGCCGATGCCGCACTTTCCAGCTAATCCTTGGCCTGGTCATGCAGCGAGATCAGCCGGTGGCACGGCCGCGCTGACAACGGCTGAAACCGGGTCGATCCTCAGTGCTTGCATGCGTGCGATCGACGCGACCGTCGCGAAATCACATGAACCTGGCCATCCTGGCGTCACGCTAAGCGAGCTTTTCCCGTTCGTCGTCGTGCTGGCGTTCTGGACGTTGTTTAATCCCGAGACCGTCACCGGCATCCGGTTTTCAGGCGTGCGGCCCGACGTCCTCGGCCGTTTCGCTGTCGTCGGTTACAAAGGACGCAGCGGCACCGAGCAGGTCGCCACGTTCCCGAGCACGGATGATCATCCCTGTGCGCCGAAGCGGGTCATCGACACCATTCGCTTTCTGACAGATCCCCTTCGGAAGCGTCTGCCTCCAGACAAGCGCGATTTCCTTTTCGTCGGTCTCGTTCGTCAGACCCAGCGAGCAAAGGCAATGGTACAGGCTTACACTGAGCTCAACGGCTCAATGCACTCCTACTTCAGGGATGAATTTTGCAAAAAATATCGCCTGAAGACGTTCAATCTTCAGCAGATACGCACAACCGGGGCAGTCATCGTGAACCGGCTATTTGGCGGCGACGTAAAGACAGCTCAGTTGCTCCTCAATCACCTGAATATCGCCACGACAGACAGCTATGTTCAGAAGGATGCCCTGCGGATCGAAGCGGAACGCGTCGCGGACCAGATGGAAAAGCGAAGCCGCTTCGTGCGCTCCGGAGGTCTCCGGGACGTCAGGGATCAACCTGCCACGCCACAGAGTGCGGCGACCCCAGGCTTTGTCTGCGCAGATCCATTCGATCCGCCGGCTAAGCTCGACCAAGAGCCAGGGATGTGCGCTGCCTACGGAGCATGTCCGACCTGTCCTCTCGCATCGGTCGACCGCCTATCAGCCGCCAGCTTTGCTCATGTCTTAAGACTGCGCAGCCTGATCCGGGACGTTCACGCTGAACCGAGCCTTTCTCCTCAGCGATGGATCGAGGCTTGGAAGCCGAGGCTCCTGGCGGTCGAGCAAACTTGGCTGCCAATGTTTTCGGAGGACGTGCGCGCCGAGGCGGCGGCGACCATTCTCGACGTTCCGATGCCGCCCCTCCGTGAAGTTGCTGAGCTTTGATCATGGCGCGCCTCAAAATCGAGAACGTCGATCTCGCGGTCACGAGACTTGAGGATGGAGGACAGTGGTCCGACACGCGATGGCAGTTCCCCGTCACAACAGCGGGAACGCCCAAATCCACCTTCAGCATGAATTGGGCGATCCTTCTCGAAGATGGAGGGTATTTCACGGACGCGGCGCATGCCAAAGCACTCGACGCGTGGAAGCGTGTGCTCTGGACGATGATCGTCACGCCGCCCGACGGAACCCCGCGGAAGGGATCATTTTGCGCCAAGTTCGGAACCGGTCTCAGGTTCCTGGTGCCTTGGATGATCGCGACCGGCCGCAAGGATCTGTCGGATCTCGATAGCTCGGCGCAACGGGAGTTCACCGACGCGCTTTTAGCGAAGGTGATCGAGGACGCCGAAGAAGATTACGACGACCCCAGGTCTGAGACCGGCATCACAGACGTCGCGGTGTCGTCATACCTCACGGTCTTCTCGTTGCCGTACATAGCCCGCCGTGAGCTCGAGGTCGCGGGACATCCTTTTCCCGCTGATGATCCGCTCAGCGGCAGGGATGCCCTTGAGATCGCGAAGGAAATCTGCCGCAAGGCCGTCCGCCAGACTCCGGAAATTCCCGATCGTGTCTACGTCAGCGTGGTCAACGCGGCCATGACGGTACTGGACGCACCGTGGCTGGAGCCGCTAATCGATTTTTGCGACGGCTTTCCGTCTGCGCGAGAGCTTGAACAAGAGGCACGGTGTGCCGCCTTCGTCGAAGAACATCTTCCGCGAGGCCGCGATAGCACAACCCCACCCACCCGGATCAGGGCGGCGATCGTCGATGTTCGGGCTGTTTGCCAAATTATCATTCAGGCATCCACGGCGATCCGAGTTTCAGAACTTTGTGGCATCGAAACAAAGGGCTATAATGCCGCGACTGGTCTGCCGAGATGCGTCAAGCTCGAACGGACCTTCGACGACGAGTATGAGCTCTTCACCCTTGATGCTCAGCTCTTCAAGCATACTACGTCGTCTGAGCCGGCGACCTGGGTGCTCGGCATGCGCCCGACTGGGTCGAGCTACCTTCCGCCTCCGGTGAGGGCGATCGACATCCTCTATCGGCTCGACGCCGGCTGGCGTCACTTCGCACAAATCGACGCGCTGTTCATTAACTTCACGACCAACCACAACCTGCCTCGGAAAAGGGAATATATCGGCAGACCGTCAAGCGGCTACATTCGCACCCAGCAACAACGCTGGATGGCAGACACAGGATGCGTGCCGGACGGGCAGCGCATCACCACGCACATGTGGCGCAAGACTTTCGCGCGGTACCTCGTGCGGGTGTCTGCCGATCTTCTGCCGGCAATCTCTCATCACCTCAAGCACATGTCGATTGCCATGACGGAGATCGGCTACTGCAAGCCTGATCCAGCGGTCCGCGATTTAATCGAGGACGCTCGCGTCGAGGAGGCCGGCTCGATCATCTTTGGCCAGATTACGGGACAGAAGCGCGTCGAAGGGCCAATCGCCGCCGAAATACGATCCCTCGGCGCGGAGTTCTCGCGCCGACTGGGCAACCGATCAACCGAGAGCGTCGCGCGTGATATCGAGGCGGAGGTCCGTGAGCGGCGGATCGAGCTTTATGGGAGCGAAGTCGGCTGGTGCGTCTTCAGGAGCGAGAGCGCCCGCTGTCACCTCCTAGCGGACGACCCGACGCCGGCATTCATGCGGCTCGCTCCGGCTTTCGGGCGCAAACGCGCCGACGTGTGCCAGAAGTGCGCGAACTTCGGTATCGGAGATGAACACATCGGGTTTTGGCGAGAGCGCCGGCGATCACTCAATGAGCGGCTTGCGGCCAGCGACGCGCAGGGACCGGCGAGCATCCGCGCAAGCTTGAAACGCGCGATCGAGAGATGTGACACCGTGCTCGCATGGATGGGGGAGGGTGGTCATGCGTAGACCGAAGAAAACCCCGTCCCTTCCTGAGCAAGAGCGGCGCTTTCTGGATGCGATCGATCGGATCCTCGCTGGAAATCCATCGCATGAAGCTTTGCAGGCTCGGGCGGGGGCCGGTAAAACCATCGATCTTTCCCCATCGAACGTCGCGATCGAAGCGGGTTACGCACGGACGTACCTCTACAAAAATAGAGACGCGATGGCACGGGTCTGGGCTCGTATCGACGAACACAGCAGTCCGAAGAACCGTCCTCCCACCGCTAATGACATCATCCGCAAGTTGCGGGATCAGAACGAGAAGCTTCGCGCTGAGCGGGACCTTGCAATCGACGTTGCCCGGCGATGCATGCAGGAGACGATCCGCGCCCGCGAGGATAGCAGCGGCGCTCATGCGAAAAAGCGTCTGGAAGACGACGTCAAATCGCTCAAGCTTCGGCTCAAAGATTTAGAGGCCGAAAATGCGAGGCTTCGTTCCGAGCCGAATTCCGGCAATGTCGTCCCCCTTCGGAGCTGAGGTTTGAAGATGGCTGAACCTCTGTCCGGGCAGGAGATCGGGCGCAAGAACGCGGAGACACTGCGGGCCTACCTTGCGGCTACGCCGACGCTGCCAACCTTTCGCGGCAAGCCCAACGTACGCGCCGTTGCACGAGCCTGCGGGTTCCAGACCACAGTGATCTATGACAACCCGGCCTGCAGGAAGATGTGGGAGGAACGCCTCGCCGACGCCGGCGCAGCCGGTATAGAAACTCAGCTCGAGCGCCCGGCGAGTGATCGGCTCGTGGACGGACTGCGCGCGGAACTCTCGGACGCCCGGGAACGTGTGACGTCGCTACAGGCCGAGAACAGAGCGTTGCGCGAGAAACTCGGAAGGCTGAAGCACATCGAGGCACACCTCCTCACTCACGGGCGGCTCGCCCGATGAGCCGTAGCGTCCTCATCAAGAGCGTGCTCCTCGAAGTACCGCGGGTCGTCTTCACGGGGATCGTGGTCGGCGAGGAGCATCGCCGTCGCTTCGTCTCAGCGGAGGGGGACACGCTCCCCAGATCGCCTCAGGTCGGAGAGATCTGGCGAATCGGCGGCCGGATCACGCGCCACCCACACTACGGCGAACAGATCCGCGTGGACAGCGGCGTACTCGAGAAGTCGTCCGGGCACATGGTCGTCCACGTCCTCTCCGGCCCTCGGTTCGAGGGCATTGGTCCCAAGACCGCCGAGCGCCTGTGGCAGACCTACGGTGAGGATCTTTACCGTATCCTCTCGGAGGGTGACGAGGATGCGCTCGCCGCGGTGACAGGCTGCGATCCACGAGGGCGGACACGCGCCGCTGCGCTGGTCGAGGCTTGGCAAGGTCTGGCGCTCGAGACGGACACGATGGCTTGGCTTGATCGCTACGCGGTCGATCCCGGTCTCGCGATAAAGCTGGTGAGTTGCTACGGCTCAGGCACCATCTCGGCAGTGACCGAGGATCCCTATCGCCTCACGGTTTTTGGTGCCTCCTGGGATGAGGCCGACAAAGTTGCCCGCGCTCTCGGGATCGGAGGTGATCACCCGCTTCGACTTGGCGCGGCCGTAGACCATTGCGCCCATCAGCGGTTTTCGGGTGCAGGTGATACCTGGGCGACGGAAGCGGATCTTCGAAGCGATCTCGTGCTGCTGCTCGGACCGGAGTTGGCCCGCTCAGCGCTTTCGGAAGCGTCGTCGTCAGCTGCGATTTCCACGGTGCTGGATGGGTACCAGACCGCCGGGTGCCACGCTCTCGAACATTACGTCGCACAGGCCTTGGCCCATCGTCTTCGTCAGGCAGATGCGGAGGGCCCGGCGAACACCGAAGAGGCGATCGACCGCTGGCAGGGGACGGCGAAAATGATCCTCAACGATGGGCAGCGGCGTGCTGTCGCGACGGCGCTATCGGCTCCATTCAGTGTCATCACTGGAGGAGCGGGTACAGGAAAAACGGCGACCCTGAAGGCGATCGCAGAACTTGCGCACGAGGCCGGAGAGACCGTCCTGCTTCTGGCCCTCAGCGGCCGAGCCTCCCTACGCATTACTGAGGCGACGGGCCTCGATGCACGCACCATCGCAGGTTTCCTGCAGGTCTATGAGCGACGTCTCAAGGATCTCCCGAAGCGCTCGCTCGTCATCATCGACGAGGCGAGTATGGTGGATATCACCTTGCTCTACCGCGTGATCTCCGTTCTGGGAGATGACGGTCGTCTCCTGCTGGTGGGCGATCCAGGCCAGTTACCGCCTATCGGACCGGGCCTGACGCTCCATGTACTCGCGGAGCACCAGTCGGTTTCCGTCGCCGTGCTGCGGGACATCGTTCGACAGGCTGCGGCAACGGGTATCCCCACGGCCGGGCAAGCCATCCGCGACGGGATCTTGCCAGCAACTCTCGAAGGGAATGCCTCTGCTCCCGGCGTGAAATTCATTGACTGCAAACCCGAACACGTTGCGGAAACCGCCATCACCTTATGGCGTGCTGAAGCGGGGCGTGCGCAGATGATCAGCGCATTCAAGGGGAATGCCTCCGCAGACGGCGGGATCCACGGGTTGAACGGCATCTGCCATGACGCTCGGTCCGCATCCGAGCCGGCCGCGTTCGGGCGCTTCAAGCGCGGCGAGCCCGTCATCTGGACCCAAAACGATTACGACCTTGGTCTGATGAATGGTGAGCTCGGCACAGTCCGCGAAGTCGCCATTGCGGCTGACGGGGAGGGGAGCGACAGCCTCGTTGTGGACTTCGGTGGCAAGGCGATCGAAATCTCGTGGGAGGCGGCGCGCCATCTCGAACTGGCCTACGCGATCACCGTTCACAAAGCGCAAGGGTCGGCGTTCGACGTCGTGGTCATTCCGGTCGTCGAACATCCGCTCCTCGATCGCACGATGATCTACACTGCGCTCACCAGAGCGAGGCAGAAGGCGATCCTCGTCGGCGATCGCCGGGTCCTCCGCCGGGCAGTCGAAGAGCCACCGTCATCCACACGGCGGCGCTCAGCTCTGGCTTGGCACCTAGACCGCGAGCTCGAAACCCGTGATAGCGGCAGGCGGCACGCCTGCATGGAGACCTAGATGCCCTTCGCGATATGGCCTTCACAGCGGATCTCTGCCGCGATCGCGGCAGGCACGATCCGCATGGAGGTTGCTCCGGACCACGATCAGGTCCAGCCGGCGAGCCTCGATCTTCGGCTTGGCTCGCGCGCATATCGTCTTCCAGCCAGTTTTCTGCCGGGGCCAGGCCGCACGGTCGCCGAGCGCCTCGTCGATCTCGCGACGCACGAGGTGGACCTCACCACGCCAACCGTGCTGGAGCGAAATTGCGTTCACATCATCCCGCTGATGGAAGGCTTGGCGCTGCCGAAGGGCATCGATGCTAGGGCGAACCCGAAGAGCTCGTCGGGGCGGCTCGACCTTTTCGTTCGCGTGATCACCGATTACGGGACCACCTTCGACGACGTGCCTGAGGGGTATCAGGGTCCACTCTACGCCGAGGTTGTCCCTCGCTCGTTCGCGGTGATCGCCCAGGCAGGCGCGAGGTTGGCACAGATCCGATTTCGTGAGGCGGTCGCCGGCGACCGCTCCACGAGCCGCATCGTTCCAGTCAGCGTCGATCTCGACCCTGAAGGTAAGCCAGGCGGTATTATCGGATATCGAGCCCGGCGGCACGCTGGCCTTGTGGACCTCTCAAGGGTCGGAGCCCTTCCGAGGAGCGACTATTGGGAGCCGATCACTGCAACCGCAGGACGCCGCGAGCTCATCCTGGATCCCGATGAATTCTACATCCTCGCGTCAGCCGAGGCCGTCGTCGTCGGCGCGGAAGAAGCAGCCGAAATGGTCGCTTACGACACCTCCGTCGGTGAACTCCGGGCCCACTACGCGGGCTACCTAGACTGTGGATTCGGACTCGCTGAGGCAGGGGGCTCTGGCTCCCGCGTCGTACTTGAGGTTCGATCGCACGATGTCCCGTTCCTACTCGAGCACGGGCAGCGTGTCGCTACGCTCGTATATGAGCCCATGTCTGAACGGCCGGAACGTCTTTATGGAGCGGATGCCGGCTCGAACTACCAGGGCCAAGGCCTGAAACTGTCCAAGCATTTCATGTGACGAGGAAGCACGTGCGAAACACTGCCCTCGTCACATGAAGACTGTGCGATGCATAAAGATCTGGGGCGTCAAGCCAAGTACGTTCATCATACGTAAATTTTCAGCATAGTTTTATAAGGACAGCCTCATTTGCCATCCGCGCTGAAACCAACATCTCGGAGATGATCAGTAACACGATGCTGCTTTCGACGGTAAGCACGGCGTTCTTGTAGACGATCACGGATGCTCTCGGCATCCACTGTCTTCAATGCTTCCATGATCTCGTTGAAGACCACATTGCGCAGTGATCGCTGCCCCGATTTGCCAAGTGTTTCATAGGCAAGCGGATACATGATCCTCAAGTGCGATACCGCTTGTTCCCCGATGTCCCTGGCTATCTCTTTGACGAGTTCACGGTCAGGGCTCGTGACCGCAGGCACATCGACCCGATCAGAGGCCATAATTCCCTCCCGCAGAAATGCCACTTTTAGGGTCAGCGACCGATTAATTGCGACGGCTTTGACCATAGCACAAATGTGTTCATTCCGCGAAATATCAAGACCCGATCGCAGCTCGATGTAGTGCTGGGTGCATCAGCGCGAGTGCTAAGAAAATAGGCTTGAACGTGCCCAGACTTTTGAGCATGCACCTTTGGTCGTGCTAGTCCGAGCACCCCTCTCTGAACCAAAACTGCGATAAGTTCGATTGGAATCAGGCAGCTCTCGATACGCTCCAAAGCTCCTCAAGATCGATCTCGCCCAAGCGTCGATGAAGGTGATCAATCGCCTTAGGACTATACCGTTTAACAGGCTGAGTCGTCAGCTTGAACTCGCGGTAGTAATCGGGGTTATTTTGCATCTTGTCATGCAATATCAAGCATAATAGTTTGGGCTGGGTGACTTTGAGCTTTCTAGCGAGATCGCGGAGCCCCAGACTAAAATAGTCATGCGCGTTGATCGTCTTGACGGCCACGACGGTGCTATTGGGGTCACCCTCTTTCGTCGTCTGGACTGCTTCGCCCTGGCTCCGCGTAATCCGGATCGATAATCCAGGGCCGGTCGGATCGGGCTCTATGGCGAGCGTTGCGACACCGGGGAAGATAGCGCGCCAAGGCTCTCCAGCGTTGATGCGACGAACGATCTGATCAAGTTCGGCGTCGCTGGGCAAGCTCTTGCGGCCGTCGAGGCTCGCTTGGAGGATTGCGAGCGAGCGCAGTTTCGCCCGTGCGTCCAATCGTTTGCGCGATCCGGGCGCAACCATCCGCTTGATGTCAGCAAACTCAAGATCGAACAGGGCCCCCAGATCCTGTGGCGGCTTGGGACTGATCGGGAGCACCCGAACGGGAACCGCGTTGCGGAGGGGAAGCGCGAGAGCCTCCCGCGCCAACCGGGTAAACAGCGTCACGCCCATCTGCGCGTAGACGTACAGCTGCTCCTCCGACAGTTCGACGACGTAGTGCTGTGCCGCATCTCGGAGGGAGTTCAAGCTCTGGAGCGCGACGGCGTCATCTTCCGAGACGCACTTGAGCGTGGCATCTGACAGGCACTTTCGGAGGCAGAGATCAAACCCAATCGTGACGCCTTGGTTCTTTCGTTCTCGGATCTCGCCGCCTTTGTGGACGATGATCGCCTTGAGCAGCAGTTCGAAAGCGCGGTCCATGAGGATGAGCACGGCCTCGCAGCGACCACGATCGTAGGAACGATTGAAGTGATCGACAGCCAGAACGAGGGAGTCTACCGCCTTGGCGTGCAGGACCCGAGCCTCCTTGCGCATCCAATCAACTCGATTCGCCCCTTCGCCAGACCGAATTAGAGCTTAAGTTGTGGCATTGCGTCTACCACGTGCATAGCAGCGGTCGGCGTGCAATAGGTCGCCGATGCCGAAGCGGGAGCGCAGCAAAATCTTCCTAGTCTCTGTCATGCGTGGTGACGCGGTCGTGCACACCTACGCGGTCGTCCTGCCAACGGCGGCACTGGCCCTGGAGGTGGTATCCGCCCTGTGCCCGGAAGGTTGTGAGCCGAGCCTCGTCGGCGGCCTCTCCAGCCGTATCGGCCGGGCGCTCAAGCTCACGCCCGGCGACGGTCGCCAGGTCTAGAGCCGCGGCTTCGACAAAGGCGCACTCAATATAGGCGGCCCGAGAACCGAATATACGGATCCTGCAACGTCACGAGAGGCGCGATTTCGGGAAAATCTAAATCTTCGAGAAAGCAAATCTCGGCTTCCACATCAGCCGGATCGACGTCCTTGTGCCAGGCCCTGTACTTGCCATCGTGGCCGGAAGACCACCTATATCCGCGGGCCTTCAATCGATCTTTGATTTGGTAAGGCGTTCCGATAGCCCAGACGCGATGCGTCGCGCGGTAGGCGGCCTCGAGGAGCACGGCAAACGTGATCCGGTGCGTCTTCGGCAGCGGCATCTCCAAGATTTCGAGGAGCGCGTAGCAATCATCAGTCGCCCGGTGACCTTCGAACCAGAAGGCTTGCTGGTAAGCGATGTAAATCAATCGGGTCCCTTCGACGCCCTCTGCCCGCCATGGGATCTGGCTCATCGAGCACGCCCAAGCTTTGTGCTCGAATACTGAGCACAGGCGCTCGCAGAACTTGCGGTCAAAGCCGGCGTTGTGGGCGATGACGAGATCAACGCCGTCGACGAAGACGCGCAGTTCGACCTCATCGATGCTCTGCCCGGCGACGAGTGTATCGGTGATGCCGGTCAGGTGCGTGATCTGCGCCGGGATCGGTCGGCCCGGATCGCGGAAGGCGTGGTAGGCGGCGACCGGCCCCAAGATCGTGCCGCTCGCCGAGTAGGCGAAGCGCAGCATGGCGATCTCGATGATCTCATCTTTGTAGTGATCGAGGCCGGTCGTTTCGACATCGACGAGGATGCCGAATTTAACGTCCCCGGGCAGCGGCCATTCATAGAAGGGCCTGCGTTCGAGCCGGCGCAGGACTTTGTAGTCGGGTGAGCCAGCGAGCGCGAGCGCGTGGCATTCCGCCTCGAACGAGTCCATACAGGGCCTCCAGAATCCGAAAAGCCTGGCCGCCGCCCTAGGTTTTGGGCGGCGCGCTAGGCTTCTGACCCGAACATGACCCGAGAACGAATGAGGAACAAGCGTTTGACTGGACCGTCCAGAGATACCGAATTGGCACAGTTCTGCGGCACTTAGAGGCGGGTGCCGACTCCGCGGCGGAGGGGAATTCGGTTCGTACGGGCGAGCCTTTTCAGCCTCCATTCTTCCCCGTTTTCCACAGGCGGCCTCTGCATCGCCGACCACTGCCACGCGAAAGCCGCGGCACCTATCCGGTATCAGAACTGTCGCTAGCGCTAGCGCTGGCGTGGGGTGCAACGGAGGCCAAGGGCCAAGAGCAGCACGACCCTCTCGAAGCCGTTCGGCAGCAGCAGATCGACTGTCGTCCGCAGGCTCTGCGGCCAAGCCTGGATCGAGCCAAGAAGCGTGGCGGTGCAGTCGTGTGCACTGATGCGCCCGGCTATCTTGCCGTCGCCGCACGGCCATTGCGTAGCGATCTGCCCCATGCCTTCAAAAGGCTGGCGCGGCTGCGCCGATTAACTGCTGCAGATTGGCTTCGAGCCCGCCTGGCGAACGAGAGCACTGCGTCCGCCTGCGACCGCCCATTCGAGGCCGCCGTTCCATCCTGAGCTCGCCCGAGATCGGGCCGATGCCCCTGGGTATCGGCACGCTGGTGCCAACGTAGGTTGTGTCGAAAAGGTCGTCCAACGAAGCCAAGCTCGTGAACGCTGCCGCGACGTTAGGTTAGGCCGCTGATGAGCTGCGCCTCATTGCGAACAAACGTATGTTGTGTTCGCGTGTTCGGCACCATACACGGGGTGATCGTCAGTGCGGCAGAGGGATGATCTTCATGATTATTTCACGCTGGCCCTTATAGCCTCGGCGACGAGGAGAACCGGTGATGACGCGCGTGGGATGCCAAGGCTGTCGTGAGGGTGGTCCGCTGCCGTTCGAGTTCACGATGGCGTTCCAGCCGATCATCGACGTCAGCGAGAATCGCATCTGGGGGTACGAGGCCCTGGTGCGCGGCATAGAAGGTCAGGGGGCCGGCTGGGTACTCGGCCAAGTCAATCAAACGAACCGTTACAAGTTCGATCAGGCCTGTCGCGTCAAGGCCATCGAGCTTGCGGCCCCCTTGTTTCCGGATGCCGAGACGCGGCTTTCGATCAACTTCATGCCGAACGCCGTCTACGAACCGGCCGCCTGCATCCGCGCCACGTTGGATGCGGCCCGCCGGACCGGCTTCGCGCATCGGCAGATCATGTTCGAGTTCACCGAGAACGAGCGCATGGTCGACGTCGCCCACGTCCAGCGGATCATCGCCGAGTACCGCAAGCACGGCTTTGTGACGGCACTGGACGATTTCGGTGCCGGTTATGCCGGGCTGAATCTGCTGGCGAGCTTCCAGCCCGACCTGATCAAGCTCGACATGGAACTCATTCGCGGCATCGCGACTTCCCCGGCACGCCAGACGATCGTCGCGGGCGTGACGATGATGGCGCGAGAGCTCGGTATTACCGTGCTGGCGGAGGGCATCGAGAGCGAGGCCGAACTGGTCGCACTCCGGGCCGCCGGCATCCGCCTGTTTCAAGGCTACCACTTCGCGAGACCGGCGGTCGGTACGCTCCCCGGCGTGCGATACGCTGCTGCGGCCTGATTTGCCGCCTACACCCTTTGTCCGAAGTCGATCGTGCATGAGCAGTGCGTGTCGGCGAACTGAAACCTATCGGCAGTTCTGTTCTGCTTCGTTCACCGGTTAGCCTTGCCTCCCTGCACTAAGCCCTCGCCACAGGAAGCTGCGAGCGGATTCCGGTGCAGTCTGAGTTTCTGTACCCGATACAGTTGAGGTGATCTATCTGGCACCAAGCGGCGCTATTCGCCGTTGTGAGATGGGTTAGGGCCCCGCAAGCCCTGCAGGCTCGGTGAACCATGACGGACCAGCAGCATTCCTTACCGGCTTCCTCCTCAGCACCTCCCACATCGGCGGGTCTGCCCTCCCCGACGCTCTGGACGGTGTTCCTAGGCGCTGCGCTGCTAGGGTTGATCGCGCTCCCAAGGCGCAACTCTGGGCCGCAGCATGTCCCAGCTCGCGCGCGCGAAACCGGCGACAAGAGCGATGCGGAAGATGACGCGGTCTTTCATGAAGGCGCAGCGGCCGAGCGCTTGGCCGGGCACGAGGCAGATCGGGGTCGGAAAGCGGATACGCCGTCAGAGATCCCCGCGCAGGGGTGGAAGGACATTGCGATACGTGTCTACCGGGAGTTTACCAAGGACCGACTCCTGCTCGTCGCAGCCGGTGTGACCTTCTACGCTATTCTTGCCCTATTCCCGGCCATCGCGGCGCTCGTCTCTGTTTACGGAGCGGTCGCGGACCCAAGCACAATCTACGCGCATCTGAACGACCTGCGCGGCATCCTGCCGGACGGGGCCATCGACATCATTGGCAGCCAAGTGCAACGGCTGACCCAGAAAGGCGGGGGCACGCTTGGCCTGACTGCTGTGGTCAGCATCCTGATCTCGCTCTGGAGCGCCAACGGCGGTGTGAAGGCGATCTTCGACGCGCTCAACGTCGCCTATGAGGAGGAGGAGAGGCGCAGCTTCATCCGGCTGAACCTTCAGTCGCTCGCCTTCACGCTGGGCGCGCTGCTGTTCGTGGTGCTGGCGCTCACCGGGATCGTGGTCGTACCTGCGGTCCTGCAGGTGCTCGGGCTGGATGAGAAGGCTTGGTACATCGCGCTCCTGCGCTTCCCGGCCCTGCTGCTGCTCGTCATCGGCACGCTGGCCGTGCTCTATCGCTACGGCCCGAGCCGCCGGAAGCCGAAGTGGCGCTGGGTGACCTGGGGCAGCGCTCTGGCCGGCGTGCTATGGCTCATCGTCTCTGGCCTGTTCTCCTGGTATGTCGCCCACTTCGGCAGCTACAACGAGACTTACGGCTCGCTGGGCGCAGCCATCGGCTTCATGACTTGGATCTGGCTCTCCACCACGGTCGTACTGCTCGGCGCGGAGCTGAACGCCGAAATGGAGCACCAGACTGCGCGAGACAGCACGGTGGGCGGCCAAAAGCCGCTCGGCGCACGTCAGGCTCGCATGGCCGATACCGTGGCGGCATCAGCGGAGTAAGAAGGGTCAATGCTTGGCCTAACAGGTGGTAGGGTCCGGATGCGGCGCTTGAGCAAGTGAGGCGGTGACCGCCTGAAGGTCGTCTGACGGCAGAACGCTGATGCCGAGGCCTTCTTGAGACAATGTATCGTCGTGTGCTGTCCGCATCTCGCGCCATCGTTCGGCGAGATTGGCGCTTTACTGATATTCTCAGAACTCAACACCTGTGCGCCCGCGGCAGCGAGACTATGTATACGCCGTACCGAAAGCCCGTTCCGTCGCCAATACAGAATTGAAGCCGGGCACAGACGAGCTCCTCGTGTGCCGCTCCGCTCGTCGGCTACGGCGTGTGCTTGCGCGAACGCTGTCATGGGAATGCCGAACAGCGCCTGCGGAGGCTCCGACTTAGGCAGCCAGGGTTGTGCCATCACTCGCGCGCCGAGCGGCATGTGTATGCTCGGAAAAGGTAGCGATCGCGGCAGGACGGCCCAATAGATAGCCCTGCGCCTCTTGGCAGCTCTCGTCTGCAAGGAAGCGCAGTTCTGCCTGCGTCTCTACGCCTTCGGCAAGCACTGGAAGTCCCAGGCCACGGCCAAGGCCGAGAACAGACCGCACGATCGCAGCCGTCTGCTCGTTGCCATCTACCGCCCGGATGAACGAGCCGTCGATCTTGATCTTGTCGAACGGGTACGCGCGCAGGTTCGACAGCGACGAGTAACCGGTGCCGAAATCGTCCATGGCGATGCGCACCCCGAGCGCCTTCAACTGCCGCAAGGTCGATTGTGCCCGAGCCGGGTCGCGGATGAGGGCCGTCTCGGTGATCTCGATCTCGAGGCGTTCAGGCCTCAGCCCGGTCTGGAACAGCACCTCGTGGACGAGTTGCGCGAAGTACGGCGCGTGAAGCTGGATCCCTGAGACATTGACGGCAATCGTGAGCGGGTTCGGCCAACTGGCCGCCTCATGGCAGGCTTCGCGCAGCACCCATTCGCCGATCTGCAGGATCGCGCCACTTTCCTCCGCGATCGGGATGAACAGGCCCGGCGAGACCGCGCCGCGCGTCGGATGCTGCCAGCGCAGCAGAACCTCGAAACCGAGGACCGTTCCGGTCTCCACGTTGGCCTGCGGCTGATAAGCGAGGTGCATCTCACCGCGGGCGACAGCGTGACGCATATCGTGCTCGATCATGCGCCGCTCGCGCACTTGCACGCCCATCTTCGCCTCGAAGAAGCGGTATGTACCCCGGCCCTCAGACTTTGCTTTGTAGAGCGCCGTGTCAGCGTAGCTCAGGAGTAGCGCGCGCTCGTCGGCGTCGTCGGGGTAGAGCGCGATGCCCATGCTGGTGGCGATGACCGGTCCGGTAGCAGTGGGATTGCCGCCGCGCAGGGTCTCGAGGACCTGCTCGGCCAGACGCCCGGCCGCAACCGCTTGCTCGCAGGGCATCAGGATCGCGAACTCGTCGCCGCCGAGGCGAGCCATCAGCTGCGTCTCGTCCAAAAGCGCCGTGACGGAGCGTGCGACCGTGACCAGCATGCTATCGCCGGCCGCGTGACCGAAGAGGTCATTGACTTCCTTGAACCGGTCGAGGTCGAGGCAGAGCACCGCCAACTTCCGGCCAGTCGCCTCGGCGACCTTCAACTCCTGGTCGAGGCGCTGGGCGAAGCTCGCTCGGTTGGCCAGACCGGTGAGCGCGTCGTGGTGGGCGAGGAACTCAACCTGTCCTTCGGCGCTACGCCGGGCGCGCACGTCACGTATCGCAACAGCGTAGTGAGGCTGGTTGCCGTAGGTGACCGGCCGCATGATCAGCTCGACCGGGATCGCAGCGCCGTCAGAGGGCACGAGCTCTGCTTCGACCGGCTGGTCTGCGTCGCTGACGAGCGCGAGGCGGATTGCAGCATTTGGCAGGAAGCGCGACAGCGCGGCCCCGGATATATTGACTGCTCGCAGGCCGACGAGTTTGCCAAAGCTGTCGTTTGCACTGACGATGAGGTCACCCCGGCACACGACAAGTCCCTCGACCGCGGCGTTTGCCAGGCTGTGTAGGCGCTCCCGCTCCAAAGCCGCGTGACGGCGGTCGCGAACATCGAGGGCTACGGCGGCGCAGGCGAGAAGCAGGATGACGAGGCTGGCCAGCGCGATGCCGACGGCGAGCCAGCGCGCCGGAAGAGCGCTTGCCGAAATGAGTACCTGCGGATCGGGCACGATCGTGACCGCGCCCATGGCGATGAAGTGGTGGCTGCAGATCGCCAGTAGCAGCAGCAACGCGCCCGATGCGCGCCTGCGCAGGGCGTCGCTGCGGAGGGCGACCGGCAACGCGAAACCGCCGAGCAGACCGCCGAAGATCAGGGACGCACCCACGAGCGTGAAGTCCCACGCGATGTGGCCGGCGATCTCGAAAGCCGCCATGCCGGTGTAGTGCATGGCGGCGATGCCCATGCCGAGGACCGCACCGCCGATCATGGGCGCGAAAGGGACTGCACGCGTGAGTGAGACGGCGAGGCCGAGGCCGGTCAAGGCGATGGCGTAGACCAGCGAGAGCCCGGTCAGGCCGACGTGGTAGGCGCTTGGCAGGCCCGGCTCGAACGCCAGCATGGCGATAAAGTGGGTCGCCCAGATGCCGGAGCCTCCGGCCACCGCCGCGACACAGAGCCAAGCGGCACGCATGCGCCGGGTCGCCCTGCGGGCATGCCGCAGCAGTTCCACACAAGCGATCGCGGCCAGCGCACACATGCCCGCCGCCAAGCCCACCAGCCAAAAATCATGTTGGCTGGTGAAGCACCCGAAAACTTGGAGCATGGCGTTCAGCTGAGCGCGTGGACGAGCAAGTATTCTAAATGCCAGCTCGTAATAGGAACGTTAAAGTCTGAACTGACGCTACATCTAACTTCACCGTTTGGCAGATACGCGCGTTCAGTCACGCCTTGTCAGCCGAGCGATCAGCGGTGGCCTTCACGTATGTGAGGCAGCGTCGCCGAGCCTGCCGATCCCCTATCCGTTGAAACGCCTCTAGCAATTCGGCGCATTCCTTCCACGCCGTGCCCTGCTCGTCCGACACCTCGCGCAACTGCGCGAATGTGGCCATGGGAATGCCGAGCGCATCTGCGATGCGGGCCAGGATACGGCGCGGGTCGGTCATGCCCCCTCGGTCGACAGCGGTATACAAGATCACTCAAGCTAAGCCGAGACAGCGCCACCTCAAGTCACGAAAGCGTGCATAGCCGCCGACCAAGCGGTATTCAGCGGGCCATCAGCTCGCAGATGCGGGCCACCAACGTATCGACCGCGAAAAGCTTGGTGGGCACGGCCATTTCCAGCTCGAGCCGACCGTTGTTGAGCAACGCGTTCTCCGCGAAGCCGGTGATGAACAGCACCTTGAGGTCCGGACGTGAGCCCCGCGCCGCGCAAGCGATCTGTCGGCCGTTAGGCTGCCGGGCAGACGCCCATCCGTGTTCAGCAGGCCGCTGCGCGCATCAGATTGTAAGACCTTGGAGCCGCTGGCCCCATCTACCACCTCGGCCGTCGTGAGCCGAGATCGCCCAGCACATCCGTGACCAAGATCCGTACGGCCGGCTCGACCTTCACAATTTGTGCATTTCTGCCGCCATTGGTGGACGACAGCAGCCCCGCCTCTGGCAGCACCTCCTCGTGCTCAGGGTCGCCGGTATGACGGGGCAGATACGGACACACGATTGGTACACACCGGCTACGTGAGCGGCATTCGTGAGGGTAAGTCGGTCGGCCACACGACTGTCAATACGGTGCAGCTGAATTTAGGTGTTGGAAATGGCAGAAGGTCAAGTATGCTCACCTCAATAACATCCTTAGGTTAACTAGGGTTTCGGCGGGTAAGATTTGCGCTCATCCGTCATGTGAATTATAAAAGAGCACATGATGTACACATTCATACTTACATGCCTTGTCCTAGGCGTAGCAGCTTCTTATGTCGCAACCAGAGTTCCGGCCAATAAGACAAAAGTCGAAGGCATTGGTGGAGGGCTGCTGGTGATAGCCCTCACCCTGATCGGGCTTTGCCTTCCATTTTTTCGGTAGGTTGCACGGCACCTCAGAAATTTGCTACCGCAAATTAGGAATGACTGCCGCGTGCTTTGTCTCCCAGGCCCTCTGTCGATCTCGCCGCCCGTGCGCGGGCTGCTGCCAGAAAAGCCTTTGCTGGGCGTAGAGACTAATGCGAGCTTGGCGAACTTGACCGACCTGAAATTTCCAGCCGGGCCGAGTGAGAGGCTGCAGCATGGAAGCGGCACCACCTGGGTAACGTGAAGGCGGGAGCCGGAACGGCGCAAAGAACTGCGTTGCCGAAGAGTAGGTCTTGCCGACGTCAATGAATAAATCGGGCTTAGAACGTCGGGGCTTCTTCGGTGCTCTCAGCCCCGATGCACCTTCATAGACAAGAGCTAGAGCGCGGACGCTCTAGAAACGGCGCGACGCGCTACGGAAGACGTCAGAACCGATAGGTCAATCCGGAGTGCAAGACCACAGGATCTAAGCTCACACTGGATCGAACCGGAAGCCCCGACAGGTAGCCCTTTGTAGTCGTCGCTAGAAAACCTTTTTTGACGTCGAAGAATACGCCCCATTGTGTATCTAGCATGAGATCAAATCCTGCTTGAAGTACAGGCCCGACCGTGTCCTCGGTTCGATAGCGACGGAGAAGTCGATCCTCATCGCCAAACACCACCAGTGCCGAGACGCCTGCACCCAGGTATGGCTGGAATGCGTCAAAGCCGTCGAAGTGATAGTGCACCGTCGCGGCAACAGGGCCGCCCTGCGTCTTCCCTATAGCTCCCAAGCCGCTCAACGAGCCAGCGGCCTCGATTTTCGAAACTGGTGGAACGCCGCCGCTTACGGATACCGCTATATGCGGGGCCACAAAGTATCCTGCCTCGATGGCAAGCGTCGCTCGGTCGCCGATCTTCACCGCCGCCCCAGAAATCGGCGAGCCGGCCAAGCTGATGCGCGCGTGGGGGTCGTTGAAGATCCCCGCGACGCCGACATGTAGGTAGAAGGACGGCATATCGACCATCGGCGTCGTATCCCCGCCGGATATAGCGAGGTCGGCGGCCGAAGCGGCATTGGCCGCCAGGACGGATGCAAAAATTGTGGCCGAACGCCGGATTAGCATCTGGTACTCCGCCAATCATGGCTGCGGGGGGCATCTGCCCCGCCTGGCCTTGACAAGCGGTTAAGCGCGGCTAGCCCGACGAAGCGCTCGCAGCAGACGATCTTGACAACCCTTGACCGCGTCCTGTCTCCGTCTGCCACGAGGGAAGTGGTCACCGAAGGTCATGCGATCTAGGCGGGCAATAGGTTGAGCGGCTCGCAGAAGTGCGGCCCAGCGAAGCAGCCGAGGCAGAGACCTCGAATGTAGCGTCAATGCGCGTCGAGCCGCAGGCCATCGCTCGCTACCCCTCGCGTGGGCAGCCGAAGAAACGCCAATTAATACAGGTGGAGAGGTCGGGATGCCAAACACCCTAACTCCTCCACCTCGACCGGTGCTGCGCGGGTTAACTGGCGATCTTAGGTGCGCTTAGCGCGTTCGATCTCTAAATATCCGATAACGCCCATGGCGTCCTCCGTGTAGGTCGTCGTTTGGACGGACGCCGGCTCAAGGTCTTGCGCGAACCCCTCGATTTCGTCGCCGGAGCGGTATAGGAGGTACCAGTCCATAAAGACTTCCATATAGGCTTCCTCTGGAACGCCCCATAGAAAATTCGGGATGAGGAGCCGCCCGCCGTCATTGAGATGGTCAAAGAGGATGCGCGTCAGGCGCGCCGCAACCCTGGCATCGAGGTAATCGTAGAGGCCAGCAGCGTAAATGAAGTCGAAGCGGCCCAGGTCCGTCTTGCCCGACAGAATATTCCGGACGGTGACCTGTTTCGTCTCGATCGCATCCGTGATTGAGGCGCGGTAGCCATCGACAACTGCTAGGCTAGCTGCATCTTGGTCGGTTGCGAGTAGACGACCAACCCGGCCTTCCTTCAAAGCGATGCTCAGCTCCGCCTCGCGAAGATGACCGCTGGCAACGGCTAAGATTGAGGGCCGGTCTCGGCGCGCCGCGGCCTCATCGATCTTTCCGGCCAAGACGGACCGGCGGTAGCGCACCGCTTCACACGCAGTCACACCAACGGTGAACGTCATCACCGTGCGCCCTGCCTCGGTCGCAGCTTCCTGTGGAGGCCGCGCGGCTGGATGGCGGTAGACAAAGTCAAGCAGTCCGGCATCTCCTGGGTACCCGCGCGGCTTTGTGAAAGAATGTCGAGTGAATGGGCACTCATGCACGAGGTTGGCTAAGGCATGAGTTCGCGCAGCCGGTAGCACTACATCCCGCCACACTCGGTCACTGAACGTCTCCTTGAGTAGCCCAAGTAAATCAATGACGGAGTCTGTTAGCCTCGTATAGTTTCCAGGAAGCGCGAGTTCGAGAAGGCTGGTCAGGGCGCGACTGACATCGTTCGCCACCAGCGGGTAAAGCGCCACCGGCAGTTCTAACGGGACCCGACCAACGTCAGTATGGAAACTCTCGAAATCCCTGAGCGATGCAAAATCGCGCAAGCGATCACGCTCGCGAGGTAGTGAAAGTAGCCCGCCCGACATGCTCAATTATCCTTAACCCCAGACGGCGGAACGCATCCGCGACTGATGGTTAAGCTTAACGAATGGTTAAGCTTTGTCTAGAGGCTTGCTCGATTCGCCTATGCCCGCAGGATCTTCATGCCTGGAGGAGGCGCATTTGCATCTCAATGAGTGCCTTTTGCTTCTCAGAGAGGCGTTCGTTCTCCAGCATCCTTCGCGGCGCTGCCCACCGTTGTGGACGGACGCACCTCGCGCGCCGCTTCAGCCAATTCGGGCTCGGCACGGCGAGGGATCTCGAACGATTAGGCGCTGGCGTGCCGCCGCCCGAACAGCGCGACCCGCGGCGGCCTAACCGGCATTAAGAGTTTCGGGACACCGCGCTGGTATCGATGGCGCGTGAGGCTAGGTCCACGATGAACGCCGCGACGCTTAACCTGCTCGATTTCGAACTGCGCAAGCGTTGGTTCCAACGCCGTTCACCTGTTCTGCACAACACGTTCAGGGCACAGCATGCACAAGTGCTGCGCGGCGAGATGGGCAGAGCGTGTCAATTCGTGGGACTGCTCTACATCGCGTTCGGAGTGATGGACGCGCTCCTCGTCAGCGACATGCTCCCATATCTCATAGCACTGCGCCTCGTGGTCGGAGTGAGCTACGTCACTGCAATCGTGCTACAGGTTCGACGCGGCGTCGACACACGCATCCTTGAGCTTCAATGTTCGCTCGGTATCTACATTGGCTTCGCGGCATGGCTTTACCTCGCGGCGCAGAGCTCCGATGCAACCGCTTTTCTCTACTACGCCGGGTACGGCTTGATCTTCATGCTGGTCGCCAACCTGTTTTTCGATCTGAGCTTCGGTTTTGCCCTGCTCTCGTCGGGCCTTATAACAGCGACATTCTTATTTTGGGCCATCAAATCAACCAATAATACGGCGTACATTCTCTGTTTTGGATCGCTATACCTATTAAGCTTCCTGCTCACTGCGTTTCTTAATTTCAAATACAACCGCGAGCGATATCGCGTACATTTGAACGCCTGTCGGGCCGAGCTGCGGCGGCGCGAGGTCGTACTGCGCGGAGAGGAACTGTTCCGGCTATCGACGACCGATGTTCTGACTGGCCTTGCCAACCGCCGTGCCATCGATGGCGTTTTACAGGAACTCTGGCAAGCCAACGTCGAGTTGGGACAAGCGTTCGGCGTGATCCTGATCGATGTGGATTTCTTCAAGCTGTACAACGACCGGTACGGGCATCAGCAGGGTGACAGCTGTCTTGCCGCGTTGGGTGAGGCAATGCGCGGCGCTGCCGACCGGAGGCGGTACGCCCTTGGCCGTTTCGGCGGCGAGGAGTTCGCGGCGCTATTCCGGGCTGACTCGGCCGGACAGGTTCTCGAATTCGCCGAGGAGATCCGACAAGCCGTTGAGGCGCTTCAGATCCCCCATGCGGCACGACGCGATTCTCTCTCGAACGTTACGGTGAGCATTGGAGCGGCGTTCTCTGCGGATGTCGCAGGTGACAAGCCGGAGCGCGCTATCTCCGCAGCTGACCTCGCTCTCTACGCCGCGAAGGAAGAAGGTCGCAATCGCGCGCGGCTTTTCAATGCCAGGCTGCTGCACAGCGCTGGAGGCGACGATCTGAATGCCGAGATGCTTCGGTCATCCGTCACAGATGGACGCATCTCCGCCGTCTTCCAGCCGATCGTGGACGTATCGACCGGGCGCATCTGGGCTGCGGAAGCGCTCATGCGGCTCAAGGATGCGCAGGGTCACCCGATTTCGCCGGATACGTTCATCCCTGTCGCCGAGCGCACAGGAGCCATCATCGAGATGGGCGCATGGATTTTGCGAGAGGCCTGCGACCTTCTCGCGAGTGAGCCGTCCCTTCCGATCGTCAGCGTGAACGTGGCCGCGAAACAGATCGCCGACCCCAACTTCGTTGGATCCGTCGAGACGATCGTCCGGAAAGCCGGCATCGCGCCGACCCGTCTAGCCCTGGAGATTACCGAGAGTGGGCAGATTAGCGGCAACCCGGAAGTCGTCCGGCTGATGGAGCGCCTCTCAGCGATTGGGATCCGCGTATGGCTGGACGATTTTGGGACGGGCTTTGCCGGCCTTACATGCCTGAGCGAGTTACGCTTTGATATGGTGAAGATTGACCGTTTTTTCGTACAGAGCTGTGACACACCCCGCGGGGCAAAGCTGCTTAAGAACATCATTGATCTGGTCGGCAATTGTGCTCAGAGGCCTATTGTGGAGGGCGTAGAAGAGGCATCACAGATCGAACTTGTGTCATCCTTCGGCGTCGACCTTTTTCAAGGCTACCATCTCGGCAGGCCCATGCCACGTCATGAACTAAAGCAAATCCTGTCCGGCTACTCAGCACCCGGTGCTCAACCTAGAATGCAGCGCAGCGCTTGAACACATTATCCTGGCAGCCACACTACTCAGATCTCAGCTTCATCATTCTCGACTTCAAGCATCGCATGATTAATTTCCGTTAGGACGAGCAAGGTTCCGGGCCTACCCAGCAACACAATAGTTTGAAATTGCTGCATGGCCATTGTTGTCTATGCATGTGTCGTGTGGCTTCTGACTTCGCGCGCCCATGCTCTTCTTGACAGTGTACATTGCTCGATCTGCGGCATTGAGAAGTTCGTCTGCCCCTGCTCGGATTACTGATGAGTGTGCTAGACCAATTGATGCACCGACTTCGACAGGCCCATTGTGCGTGAGGATTGGCCCAGCGATCGCGATGGTGATGCGTTCGGCGAGAAGAGCCACGGCCGCGTATCCCGGATCTGTGCTGACCAAGACCGCGAACTCGTCGCCGCCAAGGCGGCTGGCAAGATCCTTCGCCCCAATGGTCTGGCGAAGGCGACGGGCGACCTCAATCAAGACCATGTCGCCGGCCGCATGCCCCAGTTGGTCGTTGATAACTTTGAAGCCGTTCAGATCGAGATAGAGTACAGCGATGTCCTGCGCGGTCGTCTCTGTCCGGTGACAAGCCAGCACCAGCTGCTGGTGGAAGTTCGCGCGATTCGGCAGGCCTGTGAGGCCGTCGTGATTTGCGCGATGAGATGCCTCTTGCTCAGCGAGAAGGCGGCCGACCACGAGCCGATGAAGATAGAGCGTCGCCTCGGACATGACGGGGATAAAGGCGATCAGGAACACACCTGCGAGCTCGATCGGCAGTTCCGGATTGATCAATGCGCCGCAGATGGTCGGGACCAGCAGCAACAGGCTGGTCGCGATAGGGATCCAAGGCACGACGAACAGGCGCGCGCAGGCACCGGCGCAGAATGCCATCACGAAACCCAAACTCAGAAGCGCGGTCGCGGTATCTCCGCTCGTGAACGCGTGCAAGCTCTGCATCCCAAGGATCGCCGCTTGCGCGATCAACCCTACAGCTTGCCAACTGTGCCACCAGATGGCGGAGGCGAGCGTCAGAGCAGCCTCCGGACGACTACGGTACGCGAGCAGGACAGCGATCCGGAAGAGGCCGATAGCGGCAAGCACGATCGCAAAGCTGGCGTCGATGGGCGTACCTGAACGGGACGCGAGCACGATCGCACCCAAGGTGCTCGTTGCACTGATACCGATGGCCTGGGGCAAGCTGCTCAGCAGGCCCCTGAGCAGCTCGATGCGAACCGCGTCCGGCAAAGTTGCCTGCCTCACGCCGTTCCAGCCGACCATTAGCTATGCTCTTCAGACCGCCTCGTCAGGTTTTTAGATACGAAATCTGTCGATCGCGTTAAGCAGCCCATCTATGATTGCGGTGAGCGCATCACCTCCGGAAACTCATAACTTGGAGTTGTGATTGTCGCCTGCATTCACGCAGCATTCTTACGCGCATTGAGCGCTAGAAATATCGGCCGAGGACGAGTTTTCCTGGAACCGGTGCGAGGCGCTCACGGATGATGATCAGGCGGTTCGACCGAGAAGAGCCCAAGCCGCGGATGGCGGTACCCTAAGCATGCAATGCGCCAAAGCCGCAGCTCCGTCGTCCCCTCCACCTCAGGTCGGCTGCCGCGCGCGACCAACATACGGAGTTTCAGATGCGCCGCTTCGCTACACGACGTCGGTGTATCGCGGTGGCCTATGTCTGGAATTCGCAGCAACGCTCTCGCAGGATCTGCGTTGAACGGCAGGGTGGGAGCTGAAGATCAATAACTGCAATGTCGAGTATTATCCAGACGGCGGAAGCGCCGGAGCGCAAACGCGTGGCGATGTTCCTCGACGGAACGTGGAACACGGTCAGCGACAACACCAATGTCTGGCGGTTGCGTGCGCTGTGCGCGGACCGCAGCGCCGATGGCGCTCGGCAGATCACATACTATACCAAGGGCGTTGGCACGACCTTTGGTGAGCGCGTGCGCGGCGGCATGTTCGGCTATGGTCTCGATCAGGCAGTGATCGATGCCTATGAGTGGCTGATCGGCGTCTACGAGCTAGGCGATGAAATCTTCATCTTCGGCTTTAGCCGCGGCGCGTACACGGCGCGCAGCCTCGCGGGCTTCATCGCGAAGTGCGGTCTGCTGAAGCCCGGCGCACCGCTCGGCGTGGGGCAGCTCTATGATCGGTACCGCAAGGACGAAGCCGAGCGCACGATCTGGCAATTGGCCGACCAACAGCGCAACGGCACGATCGGCCCGCTCTCGCTCGAAGAGCGTTGGATGCTGGCTTACGCGATGCCGGTTCCAATTAAGATGGTCGGCGTCTGGGACACGGTCGGCGCGCTCGGGATCCCGTTCGGCGACATCCCGGGCATCAGCCGGTCCGGCTTCAAGTTCCTGCACACAGGCCTGCGCGTTTCGCAGGAAAACGCCTATCACGCGGTCGCGATCGACGAACATCGTGCGGCGTTCGCCCCGACACTCTGGACTAAGAAGATCCGCGACGGCGTGCCGGCGAACGAGATGGCGGCACTGCGCTCGATCGAGAGCGTGGAGCAGCGCTGGTTCGTGGGCGCGCACGCCAATGTCGGCGGCGGCTGTCGCAGCGATCTCCTTGCGCAGATCCCGCTGCGCTGGCTGATGATGAAGGCGTCCGGGCACGGCCTGATCTTCCGGGCCGACGTCGTACCGGATCCCGATGTGCTGCAAGCGCCGATCTCAGACAGCTACGGCGAGTTCATGCACGGGGCGTATCGGCGCGTGAGCAAGCCGTTTCTGCGCATCATCGGCGAGCCGCCTCAGCCATTCGCGGGTGGTCACGACGAGATCGTCAATGAGACGATCGATGCCTCGGTGTTTGCACGCTGGCGCGCCGATCGGAACTACCGGCCGCGGAATCTCCAGACCTGGGCGAAGCGTTATGGCGTCGATCCCGGAAACATCACGACGCCGGTCCTCGCTCATGATCCCCGGACTGTCGTACCCGACGACGCCAAAGGTGCTTCCCGTGCCTTATCAGCCTAAGCGTCGCATACCGGCGACCTGGACGGTTCAGGCCTGGAACCGAGGCTACGCGGACGACCCTGATCCGGACGTGCCGGTCTGGATCAGCATCGCAAAATTCGATGCGCTCTGGCGACAGACCGATCAGTACATCGCCGTCCCAGGCGGGACCGACGACAACCAGCCGGAGAAATTTGTTAGGGCCGGACAGTGGTTCAGCGCGCGCAAGCCGATGTGGATGCCGGTGGTCGGCTTGGATGCCCAAGGCTTACCGGGCTTCACCGACGGCCGCCACCGATACCTCTGGATGCGGGAGCACGGCGCGCGGTCGATGCCGTTCGCGGTCTCGACCAGCGAGGCCGAAGCGGTGCGGGCGCTCTGCGGGACGCGCTACCGCACGTCATGGTTCGTACCGCCGCCCGTGCGCGTGCCGCTGCCGGCGATCCTCGCCGGGCTTGGCCTCGCTGTAGCCGGTATCCTGGGGGGGGCCCGCCTCTGAACGCCCTATTTGGCAGGACTGCCGGATCTGTCAGTCCGGGTCGACGGCCTCGCAGGGCGTCAGCGTGGTTAGGTCCGGCCTCCGGTGCACCTGACAGTAGGGCCCATGGCGACACAAGCCGTGTCTTCGTCCGCCGCGACACAGGTCCGGAGTTGCCGCTACGATGCCCCGACCCGGGAGGTAGATTCCATGCGGCGATCAATTCTGTTCCTTGCGGCCAGCCTGATGGCTTGTCCCCTGAGCGGCGCGGCGGCCGAACCTGCCGGAGACGGCACGGCCGACCTGGGCAGCTATGCCGCGCGCGTTGAGGTCCATCCGTTCGAGAGCCTGACGCTCAGCGACCAGCAGTTCCTGACCGGTTCGTCGGAGGGGGCGAAGCCCGTGACCGTCACGGGCGTCCTGCGCATCGCCAAGTCAGGGACGGAGCGCCTGCCGACCGTCATCCTGATGCACGGCTCGGGCGGCTTGAGCGGCAACATCGAGTTCTGGCAGCGGGCGCTGGACGCCCGCGGGTTCTCGACCTTCGCCATCGACGGCTTCACTGGCCGCGGCTTGACCAGCGTCAACACCGATCAGAGCCTGTTGGCGCGGACTAACCTGATCCTCGACATCTATCGAGCGCTCGGCGTGCTGGCCAAGCACTCGAGGGTCGATCCGGCGCGGGTCGCCGTGATGGGCTTCTCGCGAGGCGGACAGGCCGCACTCTACGCGAGCCTCAAGCGCTTCGATGCCGCTTGGAACCGCTCCGGTATCATGCCGGCGATCTACCTGCCAGTGTACCCGGACTGCTCGATCCGATTTCGGGACGACACCGCCGTGGCGGCCCGCCCGATCCGGATGTTCGGAGGCAGCAGCGACGACTACAATCCGGCTGCGACCTGCTCTGCCTACACCGAGCGGCTGAAGGCGGCCGGGGTCGACGTCAGCCTGACGGTCTATCCCGGTGCGCAGCACGTCTTCGACAATCCAGTCGGACCGACCAAGCCCGTCGTCGCCAAAGGTGCACAGAGTGTGCGCGCCTGCTCACTCCACGAGGCGGCGGGAGGGGCGATAGTCCAGGGGCCGAAGGATACGCCGTTCACCTACGCTGACCCGTGCGTACAGCGAGATCCGCACATCGGGTCGGACGAGGCCGCGCGCGTGGCGACCCTCAAGAGCGTGTCCGACGCGCTCGTAGAGGCATTCGGGGCGCGCTGAGCGCGGCAGACATCAACTCCATGTTCGAATGGCTGGCATCATGGTACTTCGTGAGCACGGAACTCGCGATGCTCGGCGTCGAGGCGCAGATGGTGATCGACCAACGCAAGGCGATGTTCATGCTCCGGCAGCCCGAAGGTGCGCAAGAAAGCGCAGCGCATGGTGATCGAGAAGGTCAAGGATGCCGGCCAGGCCGCGGCGGCCATTGCCATGGTCGGAACACTGCACAAGGTCGTCTACGGCTAAAGTCGAAAGGTGCCGGCCAATCACCGGCAGCTTATCAAGCGCTGAGCGCCGTCGTAATATAGGGGTTAGAAGCCGCACGCATGACAACCGGGCGCACATTGCGGCACGACCATACAGCTACATACTTATAGTCGCTTTAGCTATTTCAATCAGTTAGTCTACAACCCTGAGAAGCCCCATCATACCTTTGTCTTCGTGTTCGAGAATATGACAGTGAAAAACGAAACGTCCGAGCTTCGGGCCATCGAATTTCAGGCGAAATAGCACACGCGCACTCGGTGGAAGCGGGTAATTGTCGAGGAGAGCCGCTTGGTTGATGGGGCGCACGGCGGTTCGATCCCCGCCACATTGATCAGACGTGGGCGGTGTCGAACCAGCCAAAATCGCACTGCTTCCCCTAAAATCCGCATCAACAACACTGAATTTCATTTGATGCACGTGAAAATTATGGCATTCGGCGCTGTCGTTGATAACGAGCCAATATTCCTCTGTGCCGTATTTAACTTCAACGTTATCTCGCTTCGGATCAAAAGGAAGATAGTATTGCTGAAATCCTTCGATCGTGTGAATATTCGTACACGGTTCTGGCAGCTTCAGCCCTTGGATCAGCGACAAATCATTGGCCGGTGAAGCGCCTTCATCGACCAACGCGCCGAGCGTCACCGGTGCACCATCGGTGAGACGCGCAAGATCAAACAGCTGATCGTGTATCCCAAAGGCTTCGTCTGCGCCAATCGTATCGTTCTTGAGGCGGACGAGCCTCACTTGGGTTCCAGTGAGCGGGAAATGAGCCGGCCCGTGATCATAGGCGGAAGTGCATGGCCCCGAATTAATCGCGGCACGTGCGGCTGGAGCTGCTCCTGAAGGTGCGCCTTTGTCGCCCGGTGCTTGGATCGGCTTTGCTTCTGGTGTCTTGACCGGTGCATTCGCGACCTTGACCCGCGAGAGCAGCGCGTTGTGCGAGGGCAGCGCGGCAGTGGTGGAACGCGGATCACCTTCAAAATGCACCTCGGCTAGGTCGATGGCCGGCCATTTGTCGCCTTGGTCGCCTAAGCCGGTGGCCATACCCCGTGTTCTGAGGATCGCCTTCACGTCCTTGCCCGCTGGTATGCAGCCCGAGCCCAGATCGCCTCCCTGGTCAGCGGCGCAGCGTTCGATGACGACCTCGATCCGGGCGCTAGGCATCAATACGATCTCTTCGATCGCCAACCCGGTAGTTGAGGCGATCCTAGTCCTATTTCCTAAGTTGGCCGACTGATTGATAGGTGGCGCGCTGATGGCTACGCCATCGATAGCGACCGGGCGCATTCTATAAAGTTGCCCTTCGGTTCCTTTGAGTTGCAGCCGATAGCTTACGTCGGCGCTCATGTTTGCGAAACGCCACAGTTCCGTCGTGCCGGGCTCAACCTCGATGTGGGGATAGACTTGGCCGGAAACCGGGAACGCCCAACCGACCATTCGGCCGGAGTCTGCTTCACTCCAACAGACGCCGCGAGGAGTGGGCTTGCCAGGACTGAGGTCGACGTCACCGTCGCCCAAGGGCCTTGGCGGATCGCCGCAACGCGTCTTCCGAGCGTTGTTGGCGTCGGTGAATGCGGTGTCTGCCTTGCCTGGCGGTCTCCAGGGAAAGGGGATGAGATCATACTGCGGCTCGTGGCTGCTCGAACCGTGCCTCTTTTCGATCTGGATATCCTTCAATCCAAGATAGCGGACGCGTAGGAGGCCTGGCTCTCCCTCAGAGCCTTGGGCACGCTTCCGCAAGGCCCGCTCCTCGCGTTGCTCCTCTTGGGTGCGGCAAGCATCCGCCGCATCCATTGGCGAAGCCGTGAGGCGGCATTTGAAGTAGATCGAATCCCAGATCGAGCCCACCGAGAGCAGCCCTGACAGCCCATTGGAGAGCTGGATCTCCGATTGTCCATGTGGGTGCGGATGTATCCAGTATAAACCGCTTGGATGATCGGACGCAATTGGGTAACTGTATGTAATATTGTCCACCATCGCCATATTGGCTGGAACAGTAGAACTGCAAGGATCTTGAGTTAACTTCCCGTCGTGATTATGGCCTGTAGTGATCTTGCCCGCAGCCTGGCTTAGCTCGATGGGAAGCACACAATCGCCGAGCCGCGGCATGCCTGATTGGCCGAAGCCGATGCCGGTGGGCGGCACAATAAGGCCGTGCGTATGAACGTTGGTGGGATCCGCCATTCGCTGCGCGTTCGGCATTCCGAGATCGGCGGCTGCGACAGTCGTGAGACGATTGTGAAGATGCAGTTCTAGAACTGTGCCTTTCGCCACTTGCAATATTGGCGGCATCAATCGACGACGGAGCGGCTTTGGATGCTCATTCTTTCCTATGTGTAGGTCGTAGAAGGACACTCCATCAACACGCCCTAGGCCGGGCACCTCTATCCAGTCAGTATAAGCATCAAGCGACACGATGCCTGATGCATCTAAATCTATGGTTGGTAACTCGGTCCATATTGCTTCCGGCTCGGCGGCAAGGACGGCCTCCGGACCGCCGAGCGAGAGGCTGATGAAAACGACCGATAGGGCGCGAAAAGCGGAGTTTTGGCCTCTTTTATTCATCGAAGCCTCTAAGAATCTGCTGCTCACCATCTACATTATCTTATTGACGAGCTGGTTCAAAACTGCTCCCCATCGCGATGAATTATAAAATTTTTGTCATTAAGATGACCAAAAGTTGCAGATAGACCATCTTCGATAGTAATAGTAATCGAAAATCGCCATATAACATAAATTTTGTATAAAACAAATTTTATGGCCGAGAGATGCAATTGGAAAAGCTCTCGGCCGCGTCGGCGATTTCTGGAGAACGTTCACTCCGTCGTATCTAGCCTCACAATAGGGGAAGTTGTGATAGGAGGCTCCTGTTCTGACCTTCGCAAGGCCGGACCTCACGACCGTTCTTCGGCTGCGCCTCGCAGAGCGATGGCAAGCATCCGGAACTTCAGCGCATGCTGAGGCGTGTTCCTCCGACAGCGTAGACGAACAGACCGGAGAGCCGCGTGGCCGATCGCGAGCAGATGATCAAGCGTCAGCGCGTGCTGGCCGACTTCGGTGATTTCGCCTTACGCAGCCAGGATCTCGATGAGGTACTGAGTGAGGCCTGCAAGCTCGTGGGCAGGGCGCTCGGGACCGAGTTCGCCAAGGTGCTGGAGATCGAAGCCGACGAGCAGCGGGCGCTGGTGCGCGCAGGTGTCGGCTGGAGGCCCGGCATCGTGGGCGAAGCCCGCATTAGGCTCGGGGAACGCTCGTCCGAGGCCTACTCGCTCAAAGAGGCCAAGCCGGTCATCACACCGGACATCGACGAGGAGCGGCGCTTCGATCTCGCCGACTTCCTCAAGGAGCACGGGGTCAAGGCGCTCGTGAACGTGCCGATCTTCCTGCCCGGCGGCAAAGCCTACGGCCTGCTGCAGGTGGACGCCACCGAGCCTCACGACTTCGGCGAGGAAGACACCGAGTTCCTGCGGACCTACGCCACCATCCTGGGGCCGGTGATCGACCGCCTGCACAAGGTCCACGACCTGCAGGTCGCGCTCGACGACAACCAGCGCCTGATGCAGGAGCTGCAGCACCGCATCAAGAACCACATCGGCATCATCGCGAGCCTGGTCCGGATGCGCGCCCGGACCGCGCAGTCGGACGATGCCCGCCGGGAACTGGCGGCCGTAGGGGAGCGGGTCGAGGCGCTCCGGCTTGTCCACGAGCAGCTCTATGCCGCCAACACGGCCCAACAGCTGCGGCTACGACCTTACGTGATGCAGCTCGTCGAGAACCTGTGCCACCTTCATCACGGCCAGTCTGGCAAGGTGCGGCTGGAGATCGAGATCGAAGAGATCGACCTCGGCCCGGAAACGGCGGTGCCGCTCGGCCTAATCCTGACCGAGTTCGTGACCAACAGCCTGAAATACGCGTTCGACGGCCGGGGTGGCGAGATTGCGGTGAGCGTCACCGCGATGGAGCGCGGGGCTTTCCAGGTCCGGATCAGCGACGACGGCAAGGGCCTGCCGCACGAGTTGCCTCCGGCCAAGCCTGGGGCCGGTACCGGGATGAAGCTGATCGAGGGATTGGCCGGACAGATCGGAGCCAGCCCGCGCTGGTCGGCGTCGGGAGAGGAGGGCACGAAGCTATGCCTCGTATTCACGCCGCGGTGACGCTGTGTCGAACGCTTCGCCGGTGGTCATGAACCGTCGCACGTCGGGGCGCGCTCGGCGTTGCTGGATCCCAGTGGATCTCTCGGCTCTATATGTCACCAAGCGTGAGAAAGTGGGCTGACGAGCGCTGTCAGTTCGCTTCAGCCTACAGGAGGCACCGCCGTGCGGACACCTCGCAGGACAAAGGCTGGACCGGCATCGTGGCTCGCGATGAGGACGGGGCTCGTGGTGGTCAGCGTCGAGGCACAGATGATCGTCGGCGAGCGGATCGCGATTTTCGATGCTGGGCGGTTCAAAGGCGCGCTTTGAGGCGAAGCGCATGGTGACTGAGAAGCTCCTGGCGGCCGGCAATGCCGCGCGGTGACGCTGGCCATGGGCGACACCCCGCGCAAGGTCCTGCGCGGCGATCCTAGGAGGGTCCAGGCCAATTATCGAGGGCTCACCAAGGGCTGACTAGGCGACCAGCGCAGGATCCTGCGGACAAACCGGTCCAGGTCGGTTGACCGGCTTGGCTGGGTCGGTTCCCTGACCGCATGACGCAGGTCGACACCTTATGGCCCAATGGTGATGGCGAGATGGCCCGCCGCATTCGCGCGTTCGATTGGGCTGCGACGCCGCTTGGGCCCGTCGATACATGGTCCGAGCGCTTCAAGGTGATGGTCGAGCAGATGCTCGCCAGCCCGCTTGTGTCGAGCCTCGTTTGTGGCCCGCAGAGGATCCTCGTCTACAATGATGCTGCCGCGGCTCTCTATGGTGATCACCATCCGCAGGCGCTCGGTCGCCCGCTTCCGGAAACCTTCCCGGATGGTTGGGCCATGGTTGCGACCTACTACGAGCGCGCGTTCGCGGGCGAGGCCGTGCAGGTCGCCAGTCAGCCCCTCGACACACGCGGCGAGGGCGTCGCCGAGGATGTCTTCGACGCGGTTCTTGTGCCGGTGCGCGCGGCGGACGGTCATGTCACCTCCGTGCACATGACGGGCTTCGAAATCAGCAGACGCCTGCGCGCCGAGGCAGCTTTGCGCGAAAGCGAGGAGCGGTTCCGTCAATTCGCCGCCTCATCGTCGGACGCGCTCTGGATCCGCAACGCCGCGACGCTCGCGATTGAGTACGCCAGCCCCGTGATCCGCACGATCTATGGCGCGCCGTCTGAGGCGGTCCTCTATGATCCGGAGCGTTGGCTGGCCCTCGTCGCTCCAGAGGATCGCGACCTCGCACGCCGACATCTCGCGTTGAGCAGCCGTGGTGAAGCGGTCGTGCATGAGTTTCGTATCCGGGGTCGGACCGGCGAAGAGGAGCGATGGATCCGGGATACTGCCTTTCCGCTCCACGATGACAGCGGTCGCATCCAGCGCTTCGGCGGCATCACCGAGGATGTGACCGAGGCTAAGCGGACGTCCCAGCACTTGGAGGTGCTGGTCAACGAGTTGCAGCATCGGGAGCGCAACCTGATCGGCTTGATTAGCGCCATTGCAAACCGGGTGAAGAAGCAGGGCGGCTCAATCGAGGCGTTCGACGAGCGGCTGCAGGCCTTGAGCCGAGCTCATGGGCTGCTCAGCCAGGACAACGAAAGTGTTGCAGTTGAAGGCTTGGTGCGCGCCGAGTTGGCTGCGCACATCGAAGCGGCGTCGGATCAGGTCACGATATCGGGCCCCGACGTGCGTCTCACGGCGCGGCAGGTGCAGAACTTAGCGCTCGCCCTGCACGAACTGACCACGAACGCAGTTAAGTATGGGGCCCTCAAGGTTGAGACCGGCCGGCTGCTCGTCACCTGGGAGGTGGTGCATGATCAACACGACCAACCGAGGTTGGGGCTGAGCTGGATCGAGACCGGCGTCACCATCAATCCGGATCAGGTCACGCGGCGCGGCTACGGCACGGAGCTGATCCAGAAGGCGCTGGCCTACGCACTGCGGGCCGCGGTCGACTATAAACTCGGGCCGAATGGGGTACGCTGCCGGATCGAAATGCCGATTTCCTGAGCGGTGCAGCCTCGTCAACCTCTCAGCGGTCTGGCCACTTGAACGTGGTCGTGAAAGCGATTCTTGCCGCGTCTGTGACCACACACAACAAGGTTCCCGGGCTGGCTCCGGATTGCAAGCCCCATCATTAAAGCTCGAATGCGTCCGATTAGTTGGTCCGAGATCTAGCCGGAGTAGGACAGCCGCTACTATTTGGGTCGTTCTGTAGCGCGCGATAACGTGATAGGCGGTTTTCGTCGCGTTCCAGCAGATATCGCTGCGGTGGACGCGCCTTTGAAGGCCACGCTGGTCATCCGCGACACAGCATGACAGCCGCACACGATCGAGCCCTGCAAATCGGTTCGCGGCCTCGGACATCGTCCAGCTTCGCGCGTTCACGTAGCAGGTGGAGGGACGCGCAGGTTCTGATCTTGGTTCCTCGCTGACCCATTTGATTGCTCTCGTGGGAGGTACGATGCCGGGCCACGGACAGATGATGAAGCGCCAGCAAGTACTGGCCGACTTCGGTGACTTCGCCCTCGGCAGCGAGAGCCTTGACGCGGTGCTGAACGAGGCGTGCAAACTCGTTGGCGAGGCGCTCGGGACGGGACGCGCCAAGATCCTGGAGATCCAGGACGACGGCGCGTGCGTGTTGGTGCGTGCCGGCGTCGGCTGGGATCCTGGCATCGTCGGCCATCTACGCTTGCCCATGAGCGAGCGCTCGTCCGAGACCTACTCAATCAGGGCGGGCAAGCCGGTCATCACACAGGACGTCCGCCAAGAAGAGCGATTCGAAATTCCTGAGTTCATGAAGGAAGCCGGCGTGATCGCGCTGGCCAACGTGCCGATCTTCGTGCCGGGCCGGAAAGCCTACGGGCTGTTGCAGGTGGACGCGACAGAGCCACGCGACTTCAGCGACGAGGACACCGAGTTCCTGCTGTAGCGCCCTCGGTTTGTGAGACACCGGGAAGGAGCCTACGCGGCGAGAGCCGCGGGTGAAAGTCGTGCCTGGCGGGCAGCGGCGGGCGATTTGAAGCCGAGCCGCTCGATGAGCCAGGTGGTGTTGTAGGTCTCCCGGAAGGCCAGGAGTGCGTGGCGCAAGGCTTCCAGGGTGTCGAAGCTCTGCACCCAGAGCAGGTTTTCCTTCAGCGTCCGGATGAAGCGCTCAGCGCAGCCGTTGCCCTCGGGCGCTCGCACGAAGGCGGGCGAGCTCTCCGCTCCCAAGAAGGCGAGCTCGGCCTGGAAATCATGGGCCATGTAGCAGCTGCCGTGATCGTGCCGGATGCTCAGCCCACGCGCCACGTCCTTGGCGACGGCCCCGAAATGGCGGCGGACGCCCTGGCGCAGCGGCTCCAGCGCCTCGAAGCGGGTGCCGCGCCGGGCGGCATGGATGCCGACGCACTCGGCGTTGTGATGATCGATGGCGATGAACACCGCGACCTGTCCCTCGCCCGTCCAAGTCGTGGTCATGTCGGTGCCCCACATCGTGTTCAGTGCCTCGGGGATGATGGTGCCGTCGTGGTTGCGCGGGCCCCGGGGGGATCCGACGCGGGCGGGGGCGAGCAGATCGTGCTCGCCCCTCAGCCGCAGCACGCGCTGTTTGGAGGTGCGCACGCCAGCCACGCGCAGCCGCGCCCAGACCTTGCGGTGGCCTTCACCGTGGAACGGGCTGGCGGCCAGGACGCCGCGGATCCGCGCCACCAGGTCCGCGTCCGGCATCGGGCCGGTTGGTCCAGGCCGCTGGGCCTGCGGCCTTGCGGGATGACGCTGCCGATAGACGCTGGCACGCGCGGTCCGCCAGACCCGGCAGACCCGGGCCAGACCATAGGGCCTGCCGCGGCTCGGCGAGGGGATCCGGCTCATGGCCTCAACCTCCGCCGCGCTAAAGGGCGGCCGCCCTCCAGGACCGCGATCTTGGCCTCCAGAAGTTCGCGCTCCAACAGCATCTCGCCGAGCTTGGCCTTCAGACGGGCGCTCTCCAGCGCCTCGCCATCGGTCGCGCGGGTCGCCAGGTGGGCCTCGCCGCCGGACAGAAAGGCATCGCGCCAGTCGCTCAAGCTCGCTGCCGTGACGCCCAACTCGCGAGAGACCATCTCCAGGTCCTCACCGCGTATCAGCCGCAGCACCGCATCGCGCTTGCGCTGCCGGGACATCCGCCCGCCCCGCCCCGGACCTGCCGCCGCGACCGTCGTTGTCTCTGTCGTCATCATCCACCTCTGCTGCGGACAGCGTCCGCTAACGAGGTGTCTCACTCAACCCTAGGGCGCAGGACTGCGCACCTACGCCACCATCCTGGGTCCGGTGATCGACCGCTTGCAGCAGGTGGGTGCCCTACGCTCCACCGAGGAGCGCTTCCACGCCTTCGTGGCCGCCAGTTCGGACGTGGTCTACCGGATGAGCCCGGACTGGTCCGAGATGCTCGACCTCGAAGGGCGCGGCTTCCTGTACGACACGCTCGAACCGAGCAGAGCGTGGCTCGACCGATATATCCATCCGGACGATCAACCGACGGTGCAGGCCGCGATCGCACAGGCGATCCACACCAAGAGCATGTTCGAGCTTGAGCATCGCGTGCGCCGAGCCGACGGCACGCTCGGCTGGACGCACTCCCGTGCGGTTCCGATCCTGGATCAGCAGGGCACAGTTACGGAGTGGCTGGGGACGGCCAGCGATGTAACGCGACGCAAGCTCGCCGAAAACGCATTATACGAGAATGAGGAGCGTTTCCGTTCATTCGCCGAGAATTCTGCGAGCACGCTCTGGATCGTCAACACAGAGACGGAGCGGCTTGAGTATCTCAGCCCCGCCTACGAGACCATGTGGGGCGAGCCGCGCGACGCGGTGATGGCCGATCTCGGCCGCTGGCTGGAGCTCGTCCATCCGGAGGACCGGGAACGCGCGGTGCAGGGCATGCCGCGGGTTCTAAACGGCGAGACCTTCGTCAACGAGTACCGCATCGTGCGCCCGTCGGATGGGGCTGTGCGCTGGATCCACGACACCGGCTTCCCGATCCGGAACGGCAGCGGACAGGTTCACCGGGCCGGCGGCATCGCTCAGGACGTCACGGATGAGAAGCAGACGGCCGCGCGCTTGGAGATCCTGGTCAAGGAACTCCAGCACCGCTCGCGCAATCTGCTCGGTGTGGTCGCGGCGGTTGCCGACCGGACGATGAGGCGGGGTGGATCGCTTGAAGCGTTCGAGGGGCGGCTCAAAGCCCTCAGCCAAGCACAGACGCTGCTCAGCCAAGGCGGTCAGGACATCGTCGAGGTCGGTGCGTTAGTTCGCGCAGAATTGGCTGCGCATGTCGACGATATGCCCGATCGGGTCACGATCTCGGGCCCGGCGGTGTACCTGACGGCGCGACAGGCACAGAATTTCGCGCTCGCCTTACACGAGTTGACCACCAACGCGGTCAAGTACGGCGCGCTGAAAGACGATGTCGGCCGCCTCGCCGTTACCTGGAATGTGGTCCTCGACCGACGCGAACGCCGCCGGCTCGCTTTGGCCTGGGTCGAGAGCGGCGTCGCCATCGATCTTGAGAAGATTACCCGGCGCGGTTATGGGTCTGAACTGATCCAAGAGGCAGTGGCCTACGCTCTTCAGGCCAAGGTCGACTACGCTCTGGACGAGGACGGCGTGCGTTGCCGGATCGAGCTGCCGATCCACTGATTGCCGAACAGCGCCCCCCTGCGGGGTTGACCAACTGTGTTCACGTCGACCTTGGAGCGATTGTGCCTGTTTTTGGATCAGCTCTGGCCGGCTATCGCATCCTCGTAGTCGAGGATGAGTACCTGATTGCCTCGCAGGTGAAGGGGTGGCTGCTCGCCGCCGGAGCCGAAGTGATCGGACCCGTGCCGAGTGTCGATCAGGCTCTGGATTTGATCGAGGACTGCTGCCTCGATGCTGCGGTGCTCGACGTCAACCTCGGCGACGGCGAGACGGCCTATCCGATCGCTGACAAACTCGGCTCGCTCGGAGTGCCGTACCTGTTCGCGACCGGGGACGTGCAGCTGGCCGATACGTCCGTTTATCGTCAACGCCCGAGGCTCGAGAAGCCGTTCGCGGAGGCGGCACTCGTCAAGGCTGTCACGCAGCTCGGCTGCACGAGCCCGGTAGGTCTGTGTGGTCAAGCCTGTCGGCCGCCGTAGATCTGACGATTAGATAGAGGTGTACGACGCGGAAAGCTGGTAGGCTCGGCACGGGCGCGCTCTGACGTGCCGGCAGAGAATGATCGGCGAGACCACTTGATCCGTTGATCTTCTGCGGCATTCACGCCTTCAGCGGCGCAGGCTGTTGCTCAACGGGCATCGTCTCACGTACGTGGTGTCGGACGATGGCTGCGCTGAACGGCTTGCCGATGAAGGTCGCGCCCTCCGGCAGGTCACCCGGTCCGGGCTTCACCCGCCCGGAGGCCACGACGATGGCGATGTGTGGCCAGCGCTCAGCCGTCTTGCGCGCGAGTTCGAAGCCATCTGCATCGCCCGGCATCTGCACGTCCGTAAAGAGCAACTGCACGGCCTCGTGGTGCTGCTTCAAGACGTCGAGTGCCTGAGTGACGCTCATCGCCTCGAACACCTGAAATCCAGCATCCTCAAGGATGCTGGTCGCATCCATCAGGATCAGGGTGTCATCGTCGACGACCAAGGCATGGGGCGGCGTGGATGAGGTCGGTGCGGTCACAGTCATCTCAAAGCGCTTTGCCCAACGAAGTTGCAGGGTCGACGGCGGTTTTTAGGTTCCGTCGGCAGATCGCTCGGCGGCCGCCTTCACGTAGCTGAGGCAACGCCGCCGCGCCTGTCGATCGCTGATCTGCCAGAACGCCTTGAGCAGTTCGATACATTCACTGAGGGGCGCGACGCGGTCGTCTGAGCCATGGTCCACGTTTGTGAGTGTCTCCACCGGAACGGCCAATGCGTCTGCGATCTGCGTCAGGATGCGCGAGCGGTCGGACATGCTATTCCGGTCGATGATTATACAATCGGTAGATGGATGCGCCTTGGGTATACCACAAGCCGCAGTCCTGCGACCTGCGATATGCGCCGCGGGGCCACCGCAGCGTGCGCGCCGACTCGTTGTCGGAGCGTCTAAAATGGCCGGTCACCACGAACAGTCCTGCTGGGTCACGCACGCGTATCAAGGACTTTCGCAAGCTCGCGGTGCAGACCGTCGATGTAGCGTTCGAGTTCGGACACGAACGGATCGAGCGTCGGGGCTTTGATCCGCAGACGTGCGAGGTCACGCAAGATCGTGTCGAGGGCGATCACCCGGCTCGGCTCGTCGAAGCCGCCGGCATAGGTGTCGATCGCGTGCTCGGCGATGACGATTGCTCCTGGACGTCCCTCGGTTGCGAGGGCGTGGAGCTTATCGAGGATCGAAGCGCCTGACAGCATAGCGGGTAATTTCGCAAACATCCCGAATCGGAGATGAAGGTCCAGACGATAGTTTTGGGCATGCCGTCCTCTTCAGCACCACCAATCGCATCGTGACGAGCGGGTCCGCGGCCTCACGTCCGGCTGCTAGGCGGCGGCCATGGCCTTCTGCTCCTGCATGGAGGCAAGCGGAGCCTCAATCCGGCAGACGAGGCCTGTCGGCGCGTAGGTCAGGCTCACCGCACCACCCATTTCAGAGGTGAAGCTGCGCGCGATGAGCCGAGAGCCGAACCCGCGGCGCGTGGGCTCGCTCAGGATTGGCGGACCGCCGTGCTCGGACCAAGTCAGACAGAAGCGGGGGGCCGCGCCCTCATGCACCACGTTCCAGCGCAGCTCGACGAAGCCGCTCTCGTTCGAGAGGGCCCCGTATTTGGCCGCGTTGGTCGCCAACTCGTGTAGGGCCAAAGCGAGAGACAAAGCCGGCTTGGCCGCCAGTTGCACATCCGGACCGGTGGTCCGGATTCGTGGAACGCTGGCGTGACGGTGGACGCAGAGCGCGCCCTCGATCACCTCGATGATCGGTGCGGCGGTCCAACTCGCTTGGGTCAGGATGTCATGCGCACGCCCGAGCGAGATCAGCCGTCCGGCGAAGGCTTCCCTGGCCTCGTCGAGATCGGTGGCTCCTCGCAGGGTCTGGTTGGCGATCGCTTGAACCATAGCCAGCGTGTTCTTGATCCGGTGCTGCAGTTCGCCGGCCAGCAGGCGCTGGTGCTCCTCAGCGCGTTTGACGTCGCTGATGTCACGCGCGGTGCCGATGAAACGCACAGCACGCCCGCGCTCGAAGATCACCTGCCCTTGGGCTGCGATCCATCGCTCTACGCCGTCCGAGAGACCGATGGTGCGATAAGCGATGTCGTACATGCCGCCACTTGCCGGATCGAGTGCGGCTTGGACGGCGCGATCAACCCAGTCGCGGTCATCCGGATGCAAGCCCGACAGGAACACGTCGTACGAGATCGGCGCGTCTGGCGACAGGCCGAACAGTGCGCACACACGCGCATCCCAGCCCAGGTCGCCGGTGATCAGGTCGTAGTCGAAGATGCCGATATCGGTGGCGGCGATGGCCAATCGCAGCTTATCCTGCGCTTTTTGCAAGGCCTCCTCGGCATGCTTGCGGTCGTGGATGTCGCTGTTGCTGCCAAGCCAACCGAAGATCTTGCCGGCTTCATCGCGCTGCGGCTCGGCTCGGATCAGGAACCATCGGTAGGTGCCGTCATGACGGCGTAGCCGCGCCTCCGTATCGTAGAGGGTCTCGCGGCTACGAGCCTCCTCCCAAGACTGCAGTAGGCCCGATAGATCGTCCGGATGGATCACCGTGCTCCAACCCAGAGGCAAGGCTTCCGAGGGTGTCTGCCCGGTGTACTCGTACCAGCGGTCGTTCAGGTAGCTCAGGCTGCCGTCCGGATTGCCGAACCAAATGATCGCCGGCGACAATTCCGTCAGCGCCTGGAAACGCTGCTCGGCGGACCTACGCTCGTGGATGTCGAGGGCAATGCCGATCCAGCTCTCCAGCGCGCCGGCCGCGTTGCGCACGGGTTTGCCGCGGGCCAGGAACCAGCGGTACTGGCCGTCGCTGGCCCGGCGGAGCGGGATCTCGACCTCGTAGTGTCCCCCGGTCGCGACCGCGTGCCTCCAGACTCCGAGGACGCGCTCCCGGTGATCAGGATGGATCGCGCTGGCCCAGCCGTCACCGCTCGACGCAGCCGGCGTCAGGCCTGTGTACGCGCACCAAGTCGGATTGCAGTAGGTGAGATTGCCGGCGGCATCTCCAAACCAGACAACCTGGGGGCTGACCTCGACAAGCGAGCGGAAACGCATCTCGCTGTCGTGCAGGACGGCTGCATCGTTCTGCTGCTGCGTGCGATCGCGCACGATCTTGAGGAACCCGAGCTGCGTCCCGTCCTCCGCTGTCAGCGGCATCATCTCGCCGCTCGCCCAGAAGCGTTCTCCGCCCTTGCGCAGGTGCCAGCGCTCGTCGGACGCGCGTCCGTCGCGCAGAGCGAGCGCCATCTCAATCTCAGGACGGCCGGCAGCCCGATCCTCGGGGGTGAAGAAGACGTGGGCAGGGTCACCCAGCATCTCGTCCTCGTGCCAGCCAAGGATCCGCTCAGCGCCGGTGTTCCACCGGGTCACCCGGCCGTTCCGGTCCATCGCGATGATCGCGTAATCCGTCGCGCTGTCGAGGATGCGCGCCTGCAGGATCTCCTGCGCCTTGTTCCGCTGCACGGCTTGCCCGAGCTCAACGAGCGTCACCGCCTGGCGGCCAAGGCTGGCGAGGCAAGCCTGTTGGTCTACGGTCAGGCCGTCCGGCCGGGGCTCAGGATCGAGCACGCAGAGCCAGCCCAGAACAGCCCCCTGTGCCGTCCGCAGGGGTACGGTTGCCGAGAAGCGCGCCCGCACGGCCGCGGTGAGCGGGCTGTGGGAGAACTGCGGATCTTGCTGGAGGTCCGGCACCACATGAACGCCCTCAGAGACAGGGGCGGGAGCGCAGAGAGCCCCAGCCAGCCGCGCGCCTTCCGTGTTCCTGCTGTAGCAGGCGGACGCGCGCACCTGGTCGGCCTCGTTCAGGCAGACGACCGCGTGGGCAGTCCGACAGAGTTCCGCGGCGAGGCGCGCGATGTCCGCGAAGCTCTGCTTCGGAACGCTATCGAGAGAGGAGGCAGAGCCGATCATCATGGCAACAGAGCAGCGGCGGCGGTCTATCGGATGCAGGGTCCCCACGTTCAGACCGCCTCGCACACCCGACCGTCATCTGAGGCTTGGGCCCGCAGCGACACCAGTGTGCCACTCGCGTTGTAGACCGCGCCCAACACGGCCTCGAAGTGTCGCTTGACCGCGCCATGGCACTCGCATGCCGACGCTTCGACGGCCGGACGGCTTACGATGATGATGCGCCCTCGCCGCACCAGGATCAGGCCCTGCTGCTGCAGCGTCCGGAGCGCGCGCGAGAGGTAAGAACGTTGCACGCCCAGGAGTTCGGCCAGCACCTCGTGAGTGATCGGCAGAACGTCGGTGCCCAGCCGATCTTGCAGGCTGAGCAGCCAGCGGGCGCAGCGGGCCTCGATCGTGTGGCTGGCGTTGCAGGCCACCGACTGCAGCACTTGGGCGAGCAGGCAGTCGGAGTACCGGGTCAGGAGGTTGCGCAGGCCCGGCGAGGTCTGCTTGATCTTCTGCAGAACCACCGCTTCGATGCGCAGCACGGAGCCGGGCACCTGCACCACGGCGCGACTGAAGGCCGGCAGGGAGCCTTGGCTGACCACGCCGCCGATCGCGCCCTCACGTCCGACCGTGGCCGTCTCGACCGCGCGCCCGTCTCGCAATCCGATGACGAGGGCCGCCACGCACTGGCCGATCGGGAACGAGATGTAGCTGACGTCCTCGCCGGCCTCGAACAACGCCTCGCCGCGAAGGTAGTCCCGCAACTCCAAGTGCGGCTTGAGGAGCGCCAGATCGGGCACGCGCAGGGCGCTGAGGAGCAGGTTGCCACTGAGCAGTGCGTCGACGTCGGCGGGCATGGGGTCGCGGTAGGTCGTTCCAGATCGATGGAGCGCAATGTTTCTACCGCGACGCTTGTCCGCTGTCTGGCCACAAGTGCCCAGACGACGAAAAGTTGAGCGCATCCCACGCCTTGAACGATGCCGTCGCCTACGTTCAATAACCTATGCAACCTTTTGCGTGCGCAGGGTTTCTAGGTTCGTACCCGTTCGTGTCCCTCAGCCCGCGCATCGTGATGCCTCGCTACTTCATCGACTACGAGGATGGCTCGGAGTGCCTGCGAGACGAGGAGGGCACGTGTTATCCGAATCTGCACGATGCCCGCGACGCCGCGATCGCGGCGCTGCCTGACATTGGCCGGGAGCCGCCGCCCGCAAATGGCCAGAGAGCGTTCACGGCCTACGTGCGCGATGAGGCTGGGACGGTACTCTGCACCGTCACCCTCAATATGGCCGCGGACTGCCATCCCGAGCGTCAGGGAACGAGCGCCTGACGTCGTCGGCTGGCCACCTCGGAGCTATTGTCAGACCTGTTGGTTCTGTCAGCGCCGAGGGCGGAGACTTCTAGGGGTACGACAGGACGGACCGGTTGTGGCTGTCCGTCCTGTGGCGAGGAGCGTGCCGGCCGTGTAATCGACCGGGGCGTTGGCAGCCCGGGCCGACTTCTCCGCCCACCGGCCCCAGAATTCGTCCAATGTGTGGATCGGGAACGGGGGCGCATCGCCGAAGCCGGTGTTGAGCAGGGAGATGTCGGGGGTGCTCCAGGAGTGTGCCCTGGGCTCTCCGCGCTTGCGCTTCTCGCCCTTCTCCTTGCCTCCGGCTTGGTGCACCTTCTGGCGCAAGAGCTCTTGCTGCGCGCGGGCATCCCCGGACCGGGGGGTTTCGTTTGCGGGCTCGTCAGGCTCGGACATCGGCTGCGTCTGATCGGTTCAAGACAAACCTTAGGAAGCGTACCCAAACCTGACGCAGCCCTGTCGTACCAGCAGTCCTCAGGCAGGCTCGGGTATCATCCTGACCGAATACTGAAGGTGATGTCGGCCATCGGAATTCAAGCCGCTCGCACGGAGGCGAGGAAGCGCCCGACCTCAGCCGTGAGCTGCTCGGACTGCCGCGATAGCTCAGAGGCTGCACTCAAGACTTGGCCGGCCGCTGCACCGGTCTCTTCGGCTGCCCCGGCCACACCGGCGACGTTGCGCGTCACCTCTCCGGTCCCTGCAGCCGCCTGAGACACGTTGCGCACGATCTCCTGTGTGGCCGCGCCCTGCTGCTCGACGGCCGCCGCGATGCTTGCGGCCACGGAATTGATCTCGCGGATCCGGCTGCTGATCCCGCCGATGGCGCTGACAGTCTGATCGCTGACGCCCTGGATCTCGCTGATCTGTCTGGCGATTTCGTCGGCGGCTTTCGCGGTCTGGGCGGCCAGCGCTTTGACCTCGGTGGCCACCACCGCGAAGCCCTTGCCGGCCTCGCCAGCCCGGGCTGCTTCGATCGTGGCGTTCAGTGCGAGGAGGTTGGTCTGCGAGGCCACGGAGGTAATGAGCCCAGTCATGTCGCCGATCCTAGTGGAGGTGGCTCTCAGGACCTGAACGAGTTCGGCGGTCTGATCGGCCTCTGCCACGGCAGCTTGGGCGAGTTCGGCCGAGCCCTGGACCTGGCGGCCGATCTCCTGGACCGATGAGCCAAGCTCCTCAGCAGCGGCCGCTACCATGTTGACGTTGCTGGCCGCTGCGTCGGTGGCGTCTGCGACCGCTGTCGATCGGCTAGCGGTCTGCGTGGCCGTGGCGGTCATGGCCTGAGCGGTCGCCTGCAATTCTGTAGCCGACGATGAGACCAGGCCGACGATGCCGCCGACCGACCTCTCGAAGGCTTCGGCCGTCTGGCGCATGCCGAGCTTGCGCTGCTCCTCGGCCGAGGCGCGAGCCAGCGCCGTCTCCTCTTCAAGTCTGCGCGCCTGGATCAGGTTGTCCTTGAACACCTGCACGGCCCCCGCCATCGCGCCAATCTCGTCGCACCGGTCTATGCCGGGTATGGGGCCCGATGCGTCACCCTCGGCCAGACGGCTCATGACCGCCCGCAACTGCTTCAGGGGCGACAGCGCCCGGCGTAGGGCAAGCCAGAGCACGCCGACGGCGACGGCGGTGACGAGCAGCCCGATTACGACAGCCTGCTCGACAAGGGCATCGATGCTTGCGAGGAATTCAGACCGTTTTACACCGACGTAGAGGATGCCGATGACGCTTCCGGTTGCATCGCGGATCGGTTCGTAGCGTGCGAAGTAGGGCGTGCCGAGCACATCGACCTCGCCCTGGTACGGCAAACCCTGGCGCAGCACGGCATCGTAAGCTGCGCCCTGCGCGAGCTTCGTGCCGACCGCGCGCGACCCGTCCGGCTTCGTCACGTTTGTGGCGATGCGAGTATCGCCCAGGAAGATGGTAGCACTGCCGCCGATGATCGCGCGCACGCGGTCGACGGCGACATCGGCGGCGTCGATGGCGTGCGCTCCGATGTAGAGGCGCTCACCCTTGACGCTGAATGTCGCAGCCCCACCTTCATCGGCGAGGTTCTGTTGGAGTAGGCGCAGATTGCTCGCAAGATTGTTGTTGGCGCGGGTTTCCAGCACGACGCGCATCTGCACGAGCAGCAAGCCGGCGAGGATCGTCGTCGCGAGGACGAGCAGGACCGTGCTGAGCAGGCTCACGCGTGCTGGCAGCGAGAGAGCAGGGACGCGCGGGGCGTGAGCGCGCGTCGGCGTGCCAGAACGACCAATGAGCATAGCTTCGATCCCTATAGCGGGCGCGTACGCTGCGCGCCCAAGGCGTTCGGACAAGCGCCGAAACTTGGTCTCAGCCTAGCCCTTTAAGGTTGTTCCTTCGTTAAAGGCAGGGGTCACTCGAGAGCAGGTTCTGCTTAACGGCAGACAAGTGCAATGATCTCGTCTGGCACAGCTCCATCCGTGCACTCGCATACTGATCTAGATTGTTGCAATCTCGGGTTGTTGCGCTGACAGGGATCACGACTACGTGAGGCGGCATCATTTGGGGGGAGCGGTTTGTCGCTCCCAGCCGCATGTCGTACCCGATCGACGGTGCAGGTTGCGCAGCGCCGATGCTGCCGATTGACAGAGCTGGAGCGTGGCGGCATCCCGCGCGCGTCTGTCAGCGCTTCCACCAAGCTCCAGCTCTGCCTCAAAAGCTATCAGCGTGCCTCATACCTTCTTCGCAGGCGGTGGCCAGTGCGGCGACCTCGTTCGAGCCTACGATTGGGCTTCGACGTCGATCGGGCCGATCGCGACTTGGCCTCCGAGCCTGAGGATTACGGTCGGGACCGTGCTGCTCTCGCACGTACCGATGGTGCTGCTCTGGGGCGAAGACGGCGTCATGATCTACAACGACGCCTACTCGGTCTTCGCCGGCGGCCGGCACCCGCAGTTGCTCGGCTCCAAGGTTCGCGAGGGTTGGCCGGAGGTCGCTGACTTCAACGACAACGTGATGCGCGTCGGGCTCACCGGCGGCACGCTCTCCTACAAGAACCAGGAACTGACCCTGTATCGGCATGGCCGGCCCGAACAGGTCTGGATGAACCTCGACTACTCGCCGGTCCTCGGTGAGAGCAGCCGGCCTGCGGGCGTGCTCTGCATCCTCGCCGAGACCAGTGAGCGCATCGCCGCTGAGCGTCGGCGGGCGGAGGCCGAGGCGGCGGTCCGCGACAGCGAGGAGCGGTTCCGCGCGCTTGTCAACGCCAGTTCCGACGTCGTCTACCGGATGAACCCGGACTGGACGGAACTTCGCTATCTCGACGGTCGCGGCTTCCTTAACGACGCAGATGGCCCGTCAGTAAGCTGGTTGGAGACCTATCTGTTCGAAGAGGATCGCCCGCGTGTTCTGGCGGCGATCGGCGAGGCGGTGCGTGCCCGAAGCGCCTTCGAGCTGGAGCACCGGGTCCGCCGTGCCGACGGCTCGTCGGGCCTGATCTTCTCGCGTGCAGTGCCGGTGCTCGACGATGCTGGCCGCTTGGTCGAGTGGTTCGGGGCAGCGAGCGACGTGACCGCGCGTGACCGGGCCCAGGCCGAACGGATCGCAAGCGACGAGCGCCTGCGGGCCGCCCTCGATGCCAGCGATACCGGCACGTTCCGCTGGGACATCCGGACCAACGCCCTCGAATGGGACGAGGCGCTCGACCGGCTGTTCGGCCTGACACCCGGCCAGACGGCGCGCAGCCTCGATCAGTTCGTCGCCATGGTCCATCCCGATGACCGGGCCGGCGTGATCGCCCGCTGTCAGGCGTGCGCCGCGAGCGGCGCGGATTTTGAGATGGAGTTCCGCGTCGTCTACCCCGACGGGAGCCATCGCTGGCTCTACGACCGCGGCAAGACGTTTCGCGATCCGGACGGGACGCCTTCGTACATGGCGGGCGCTTGCGTCGACATCACCGAGCGACGCGAGGCCGAAGGGCGGCTGCGCGCAAGCGAGGCGCAACTCGTGCGCTCGAACGCCTTGCTCGCCGCCATCATGGAGGCCGTGCCGGGGGTCGTCTACGCCAAGGATCTGCAGGGCCGTATGGTGGCGCTCAACCGCGGCACGGCCGAGCTTGTAGGCAAACCGATCTCGGAGATCCTCGGGCATACCGATCTCGAGTTTCTGGACAACCGGGATCAGGCGGAAGCCGTGATGGCCAACGATTGGCGCATCATCGCGCAGGGGCACGCCGACATCGTCGAGTGAACCGCTCCGGGTTTCCCGGAGGCCATTTGGTTTGGGTCAGGCGGCCAAGGCTTGGACCTCGGCCTGGGCATAATAGCGTGCCTCCGCCTCGGCGGGAGGGATGTGGCCGATCGGTTCGAGCAGCCGACGGTGATTAAACCAATCCACCCATTCGAGCGTGGCGTACTCGACCGCCTCGAACGAGCGCCACGCCCCGCGCCGATGGATCACCTCCGCCTTGAACAGGCCGATCACCGTCTCGGCCAGAGCATTATCGTACGAGTCGCCGACGCTGCCGACGGACGGCTCGACGCCCGCCTCGGCGAGACGCTCGGTGTAGCGGATGCTCACGTATTGCGATCCGCGGTCGGAATGGCAGACGAGGCCGCTGCCGGCGAAGGGGCGGCGCTCGTGCAGAGCCTGCTCCAGAGCATCGAGCACGAAGTCCGCCCGAGCCGAGCGTGAGACACGCCAGCCCACGATCCGGCGGGCGAAGACGTCGATCACGAAGGCCACGTAGACGAAGCCGGCCCAGGTGGCGACGTAGGTAAAATCCGCCACCCACAGCCGGTTCGGGCACGCGGCCTTGAACTGTCGATTGACCCGGTCGAGCGGACAGGCCGCCGCCGGATCGGGAACGGTGGTGCGAACTCTCCGCCCCCGGACGACGCCGGCCAAGCCCATCGTCCGCATCAGCCGCGCGACCGTACACCGGGCGGCTACGATCCCCTCACGGGCGAGTTGCCGCCAGATCTTCCGGACGCCGTAGACGCTGAAGTTCGCCTCGTACACGCGCCGGATCTCGGCCATCAGCACCGCGTCGCGCTTCGCCCGAGCCGGCAGCCTGCCGGGATCAGCCCGCCGCGCGGCATGGGCGTGGTACGTCGACGGGGCGATCGGCAGCACCCTGCAGATCGGCTCGACCCCGTAGGCCTCTCGGTGATCGTCGATGAAGGCGATCATGACCGGAATCGGCGGTCGAGCTCCGCCTGGGCAAAATACGCGCTCGCCTTGCGCAGGATCTCATTGGCCTGCCGCAGTTCGCGGTTCTCCCGCTCCAAGGTCTTGATCCGCTCGCGCTCGTCCGTGGTCGGTCCGGCCCGCACGCCCCGGTCGCGCTCGGCCTGCCGCACCCAGTTGCGCAGCGTCTCACCCGAGCAGCCAATCTTGGCCGCGATCGAGCGGATCGCTCCGTACTGCGTGTCGTGCTCGCCTTGGTGCTCCAGCACCATCCGCACCGCGCGCTCGCGGACCTCAGGGGAAAACGGTGGGGTATGCTTCGTCATGGCTCCATCCTCGCAAGATCTGGAGCCTCCGAAAATCCCGGGGCGGTTCAGAGGAGACGGTGACCAGCCCAGACGGCGTTCCCCGAGTCTGGTTGTCAACCAAAGCGCCGTTCTACGATGCGACCGGCGCAGTCAGCGGCCTCGTTGGAACCTCGGTCGACATCACGCACCGGAAGCAAGCCGAGGAGCGCCTCCGGGAATTGAACGAGACCCTAGAGCAGCAGGTCGAGGAGCGCACACGCGACCGGGACCGCATGTGGCGGCTCTCGACCGACGTGATGCTGGTGGCCCGCTTCGAGGGCACGATCGAGGCCGTGAACCCGGCTTGGACCACGCTATTCGCCTGGTCTGAGGCCGAAATGCTCGGGCGCTCGTTCATGGACTTCGTACACCCCGACGATGCAGTGGCTACGGCCGCGGCAGCGGGTGATCTCTCGAGTGGCTCGACCATCCCGCGCTTCGAGAACCGTTACCGGCACAAGGACGGCAGCTATCGCTGGCTGTCCTGGACGGCCGTGCCGGACGAGCACTTCATCCACGCAGTCGGGCGCGACGTTCAGGCAGAGAAGGAAGCCGCCGAAGCCTTGCGCATGACCGAGGAGGCTCTGCGGCAGTCGCAGAAGATGGAAGCCGTCGGCCAGCTCACAGGCGGGCTGGCGCACGACTTTAACAATCTACTCGCCGGCATTTCAGGCTCACTGGAGCTGATGCAGACCCGTATCAGCCAGGGCCGCCTGAAGGACATCGACCGGTACATGGCGGCAGCACAAGGTGCGGCCAAGCGCGCGGCCGCGCTGACCCACCGGCTGCTCGCCTTCTCGCGCCGGCAGACGCTCGACCCGAAGCCGACGAACGTGAACGCTCTCGTGGCGGGCATTGAGGAGCTGATCCGTCGAACTGTCGGCCCCGAGATCACCGTGGAGGTCGTCGGTGCGGCGGGTCTCTGGACGGCGCTGGTCGATCCGAACCAGTTGGAGAACGCGCTCCTGAACCTCTGCATCAACGCGCGCGACGCCATGCCGGAGGGCGGACGCATCACCATCGAGACGGCCAATCGCTGGCTCGACGAGCGCGCGGCCAAGGAGCGGGATCTGTCGCCGGGTCAGTACCTCTCGCTGTGCGTCAGCGACAACGGCACCGGGATGTCGGCCGACGTGATCGCCAAGGCGTTCGACCCATTCTTCACGACGAAGCCGATCGGGCAGGGGACGGGCCTGGGACTCTCCATGATCTACGGCTTTGCCCGCCAGTCGGGCGGTCAGGTGCGGATCTACTCCGAGATCGATCAGGGCACGACCGTGTGCCTGTACCTGCCCCGCCACCATGGTGACGCGGGCGAGGCGGAAGCTGTTGCGGATCTCGCCGACGCGCCCCGCGCCGAGAAGGGCGAGACGGTGCTGATCGTCGATGATGAGCCAAGCGTGCGCATGCTGGTCACCGAGGTCCTAGAAGATCTCGGCTACACGGCCATCGAGGCGGCGGATGGCTCGTCGGGCCTGAAGGTGCTGCAGTCCGACGTGCGCATCGACCTCTTGGTGACGGATGTCGGACTGCCTGGCGGGATGAACGGCCGACAGATGGCCGACGCAGCCCGGGTTAAGCGCCCGGACCTCAAGGTGCTATTCATCACCGGTTACGCCGAGAACGCGGCGGTCGGCAACGGGCATCTTGAGCCCGGCATGGCCGTGCTGACCAAGCCGTTCGTCATGGAGATCCTGGCCAGTCGGATCCGCGAGATGATCGAGGCGTAACGGCTGGGGTGCGCTCAAGCCGGTAGCGTTCGGCCAGGGCCATGAGGGCCTGGGCGAGTTCGGTGAGGTTGGCCGAGGCGGTCTCGACCTGGCGGGTTCCGGCGGCGGTCTGCTGGCTGGCCTGCCGGATGTTCTGGAGCGCGCCCATCACCTGCTCGATGCCGAGCTGCTGCTGGTTGGTCGAGGCGACGATCTGCTGGAAGGTCTGGACGTTCTCCTCCACCCGGGCGGTGATCTCCTCGATCGTGCGCTGGGTCGTGTCCGAGCGCGTCTTGCCGGCCGCGGCGCGCTTGACCGCCTCTTCCGTGAGCATCACCGAGGTGTTGATGCCCCGCTGGATCTCGCCCAGGATCCCCCGCACCTGACCGGTGGCCGCCTTGGCCTGGTCGGCCAGAAGCTTCATCTCAGAGGCCACCACCGCGAAGCTGCGCCCGCTCTCGCCCGCCGCCGCCGCCTCGATCGCGGCGTTGAGCGCCAGGAGGTGCGTGCGCTCCGAGATGTCGTTGACCGTCTCGATGATGTCGCCGATCGTCTGGGTCTTCTCCGACAGGCTGACGATGTTGCCCGCCACCGCCTCCGCCTGCTCGCGGATCGCCTCCATCGCCTTGGCGGTGTCCGACACCGCGCGCAGACCCTGCCGGGAGGTCTGGGCCGTGGCCTGGGCGGTGGCGATCACCTCGGTGGCCCGCTTGCTGATCTGCGCCCCCGAATGGGTGATCTCGTCCACCGTCGCGGCCGTCTCCTGAACGGCGGCGAATTGCTGCTCCACCGAGGCCGCCTGCTCCTGCGCCGAGGCCCGGATCTCGGCCGCGGCCGCGTTCAGGTCGGCCGTGGCCGCCCGGTTCGTGCGCGCCAGATCCGACAGGCCCGCCACCATCACGTTCAGTGTCACCGCTAGCCGCCCGACCTCGCCACCCGTGCCCGCCTCCAGCCTACTGGAGAGGTCGCCTGCGCCGACACGTTCGACGAAGGCCATCACCCGCACGAGCGGCCGGACGATCAGGCGGTTGATGGCGACGCCGATAGCCAAGCAGATCAGGAGCGTCAGCAAGGTGCCGACCCAAAGCGCGATGCTCTCGTTGCGCTCGGAACGCGTGACGTCCTCGTTCCGTGTCGCTCGGGTTCTGTCCACCAAGCTCTCGATCGCGGAGAGCCGCTCGCGCAAGGTGTCGAAGAACTGCTTGCCCTTGCCTTCGGCCTCAATGCGGACCGCGTCGGCTCGCGTCGCTGGATTGGCCGCAATCCTTATGGCCGCTTCGCCGACATCACTCTGCCAAGCTCGGGCGGCTGTGACGGCGTCGCTCAGCAACCGCGATCGCTCCGGGTCATCGCCGATCAGCGCTCGCAATCGGCTGATCGCATCGTCGAGAGCCGGGCGTCCGGCCCTATAGGGTTCGAGGCTGCTCTCGCGCCCGGTAATCAGATAGCCGCGGAGGCCTGTCTCCTGATTGAGCATAGCGGCCCGGAATGCATCGAGATTCCGGATCACCTGGGTCGAGCGATCAAGGGCGTCAGTTGCCGCGCGCCGCTCGTTGCGGGTGAGCAGGACCGCACCGTTGCTGAGCAGCGAAACCAGCGCGATCACGCCGATGGCCCCGCCGAGCGAGCGGTTCAAACCCAACGTGTTCGGCATACGCGCGCTTCCTGACTGGCCCAGGGCAGGCCTGAACGGCCGACCAGCGGGCTCTAGCGGGACGATGTTGCTCAAGGCAATCGCCACGCTCGGGATCAGCCGAGTGTCGTAACCGTCGGTTCTGTCGGGCGGCTACGCCTTGCCGACGACGTGATCCGGTCGGGGCCTTGGGTGTCCGGCGGGACGGGCGATGCAGCTCGTTTGTTCAAAGAGCGCGCTGACAGTCGGGACAAAGGCGACGATCTGATTTGAAGTTGATCAGTCTCACTCCAAGGCTGTCATATTCGCCTCTCCCCAGGCTCACGAAAGGCCGGCTTCGCGCCACTTTGAGCGGTCCCTGTGGTCAAAACCCGACCAGCTTGACCATGCGAGGGGCTGCTTGCGCCCCGACGCATACCCCGCGAATTTACCTCTGTATCCGCCCGCGTCTCTGACGCCTATACTGATAGCGTTGAGCCTACGGAGGCTAGCATGCCACAGCTTGTTGAAATGGATGATGCGGTCATCCTTCGCGAGCAGCTTGAAGTGACGAGCGGGCCTGTTGTGCTTATCAACAAATTCGACGTCTCTGCTGAAGAATTGGAGGCGCTGATGCGCGCATGGGCCGATGACGCAGCCTGGATGAAGCGTCAGCCAAGCTTTATCTCGACCCAACTTCACCGGGGTATTAAGGGTAGCAGCGTTGTTCGAACTACGCAGTTTGGGGAACGGTAGAACAATCCAAGGCAGCGTTGACCAATTCCGAGTTCCAGGCCGAGTTGGCGCGTTATCCAGCGAGCGCAACTGTCTCGCCCCACCTTTTCCAGAAAGTTGCGGTTCTTGGCATCTGCGTAGATTGAGCGTCGGCTCTCCACATTCAGCAGCCGTTCGCACGGTCAAGCTGATTGGGTTCAGACACCTAACATTATAGTTTCAGGGCAAGGCTTCCATCTGCGAGGTTTCGGATGGGAGAGCGCGATGTCCTCAGCCGCGCTCGAATCGACTCTGGAGCTCTGGTCGGCGACGCTGCGGCAGACCAAGCAGCGCATCCGCCGGCTGTTTGCCGCCCCAAGTATCGCCGCCTCGGCCAACGCTTTCCTGGTCGGCCTGCTCGGGGGTGAGCGGCGCAAGACCGGCCTGATGCGGGCCGAGGCTGCCGGTGATCCGAGTCCCCGGCGGCAGCAGGCCATCCTCGGTCGCACGCACTGGGATGCGGAGGCTCTGCGGGATGTCGTGCGTGATGACGTCGTCGAGACACTCGCCTCACCCGACGCGGTTCTCGTGGTCGACGAGACCGGTTTTCTCAAACAGGGCAAAGCCTTGTGCGGTACCGGGCGGCAGTACACGGGTTCGGCTGGCAGATCACCAACTGCCAGATCCGGGTGTTGGCCGTCTACGTCTCGGATCAGGGCCACGCCCTCATCAATCGTCGCCTGGACCTGCCCAATGCCTGGACCGGCGGTCCAGCCCGAAGGCAAGCGGCGCATGTCCCGAGCTGGCAACGATGAACGGCCAGGCTGAATCATCAGTCGAGGGCACGCCCGCTGGTTTACGTTGCTCTGACCTATCGAGCTCGTTCATTCGTTGGCACCCTGCGGAATTAGCTCAGCTAAAGCCGCACGGGACGGAGCATTTCTCTGCCACGAACTCAGGCAAAATGGTCTGCTTCAGTACCGGAACCACATCATGTTGCAAAAACGTTAGTCAGTTGCGGGCCGAGCGGTTGTGAGGCTGCCGGAGGCAACGTCTGTATGCTGTACCTGATGCGTGACGCGTATGACCACATGTTCTCGCCCATGCGAGTGGCCGCGGAGATGGCCAGAACCGCCTGCGAGAACCCGTTCAATCCGCTCTCCTATGCGCCCAACAGCCGGGCCGTCGCCGCGTCCTGCGAGTTGTTCGAGCGCGCCACGCGCACTTACCCCAAGCCGACCTTCAACCTGCCCGCCGCCGAACGCGTGGTCTGGGAGCGCCCGTTCTGCCGGGTGATCGCCTTCGGTGAGCCCTCCACCAAGCCGAAGCTGCTGCTGGTCGCCCCTCTATCCGGCCATTACGCGACCCTGCTCCGCGGCACGGTGGCGGCCTTCCTCGACACGCATCAGGTGTTCATCACGGACTGGGCCGACGCCAAGAAGGTGCCGCTCTCGGCTGGGCGCTTCGACCTCGACGATTACATCGATTACTGCACCGCGATGTTCGAGGCGCTCGGACCGAACCTGCACGTGATGGCGGTGTGCCAACCCTCCGTGCCGGTGCTGGCCGCCATCGCCCGCATGGAAGCCGAGGATCACCCGCTGGTACCTCGTTCCGCCGTGCTGGTCGGTGGTCCTATCGACACGCGTCGGTCACCCACAGCGGTGAACAGGCTGCCGCAGGAGCGCGGCATCGCGTGGTTCGAGCGCCACTGCATCCACTCCGTTCCGTGGACCCATCAGGGTCACGGCCGTGAGGTCTACCCCGGCTTCCTGCAGTTGGCCGGCTTCATCAGCATGAACCTCGACCGCCACCAGACAGCGCACTGGGACATGTTCAACCACCTCGTCCAGGGCGACGGCGACTCGGCCGCCAAGCACCGGGAGTTCTATGACGAGTACCTTGCCGTGATGGACCTCACCGCCGAGTACTACCTCCAGACGGTCGAGACGGTGTTCATCGAGCACAGCCTGCCCAGAGGTGAGATGCGCCACCGAGACAGGCCCGTGGACCTCAGCACGATCCGGCGCTGTGCGCTGATGGCGATTGAGGGCGAGAAGGACGACATCACCGGTGTCGGCCAGACCCGGGCGGCCCTCGACCTGACGCCCAAGCTGCCGGCCGACAAGAAGGCTTATCACCTTCAGATCGGGGCGGGTCACTACGGCGTCTTCAATGGCTCACGGTTCCGCGCCGAGATCGTGCCGAAGGTCGTCGCCTTCATGGAGGCGCAGGCCGAGCCGGGAGCGACCGCTCCAACGCTCAGGGTCGCCTGAAAAGCCCGCGTTCATTCAGACGCGATCCTGAAAGCCCAGTTCCCTGAGCACCGGCACCGGGCTCGCATTTCGCGAGATTGCTCCCGAGTTGGATGCCGAGTTGGATATGTAATTTCTGATCGGCCCGCTGACTGCGCCGGTCGGGGTATGTGAGCAGTCAGTTGACCCTGTACTGACCCGCCGCCACGCGTGCTGGCCGGTGCATCATGGTGATCGGCCCCCGTCCTATTAACCGTCTTGCCTGCAACTGGAGTTGTGCGGCACGCCTGTCGAGAACTGCACGGTGCTGCTGCCGCTTCTGCTCAAGCTGATGCAGGATCCGTTCTTTCTCTTCGGCAGACCCGGACCAGTCCTTAAGGCGCTCGCAATCGATCTGATAGCCGAACTCGACATCGGCCAGCGCAGCCAGAGTAGTCTGGAGAGCGCCTGTCAGATCGTCGAGTTCAAGGCTCGCTCTCAACATAACTGGCGTCGCCCCACTCCAGTGATCGACCGAGACCTCGACCGCATCAGGCCCTTTCAGCCTCGTGGTTCTGAGAAGGACGTTGGATGCGGCCACCAGCTTGCCGGAGGCGTCGAACAGGGGCGTCGGGTAGGGCGTGAACGGGATGCATGTACCGTCTGGCCTTTCCAACACGACCTGCACGCCACGCACTGGTCGCCTCTCCTTGATGGCTACCGCCATCGGGCACTGGTCAAATGGCAGGACCGCACCTTCTCTCGTCAGGATGCGCCAGCTTCCGCACCACCGCGTCTTGCCGAGTTCGGGGTGGTAGCCCCAGAGATCGGCTGCTGCCTCATTGTAGTAGGTCAGCCAACCTTCCGCGTCGGTCGTGTAGACCGGGGACGTGAACTCCCTGAAGACATCGGCACGGGACGGCTCATAGTTCCAGCCGCGATCAGGACCAACAAACTCGAATTCGTCGTCGTCCGGAAACATGCTGCTCTCCCTCGACGGACGGGCGAGGATGTGCCCGTCGAAGCATTCCGGTCGCCCCCTCTGTCGCGGGCTCCTGAGAGCCACGGCCTCTTTCGGGCGGCACTGGCTCTTCAAGGACGCAGGACGCGTCGCGCTCCAGATCGTCCAACGGTACGAGATGGTGCCTCAGAGCTTCCGGGGGGCGGTTGCCCTCAATGCCATAGCCGCCTCACGCCGGTCAGGCCTTTCCCGCATCGCCTTGCACGGACATCGTTCTGTTGCACATTCGGGGAAACCATTCAACAATAATTTGACGCGTGGCGGCCGAGGGGCGAGCATTATTGACGTTTTATCGCGCCGCACAAAGTCCAGCTGCTGACATTGTGGAATGTGATTTTGTGTCGATGGCAGGATAAATTTCACGAATGGCAGCGGTTAGCTTGAGCCTGATAGCACCATTAGTGAAATGCTTTGTATCAACATGAGTTAGGTAGTTTGTGTCGCTGTTCGGACGCTGCTCCTCGTCCCGATCGCCAACGCGGACCGTAGCTCTACCGTTCGCCCTGGCTCAGCGGCCAAATTGCGAGATTGCCCGTGGGGGACCAAGCGGGAACAGATAACTTATGGGCTGGGAGCCCCTGGCTGTAACTCACGCGGCGGTGGTGATCTGCTCGGCCCCAGCCTGTATTGCCGCCCTGATCCGCTGAACCGAGGCGGTACCAGCCCTGGTGGCGCGGGCGACCTCACGGATGCTCTGGCCACTCTATAGCAGCGCCTGGATTGCCTCGGTCCGCTCAGCCGGCATTGGCGGACGACCCAGGCGCGTTCGCTTCGCGCGTCCGGTTCAGCCCGGCCGTGATAACGGTGCAGTTTGATGGTGAGGACCACAGGCTTGTCTTGCAGGTTCTTGACCCGCGGGACGAGTGGGGCTCAGAGGCTCAGGATGCCGATTGATGCCACGCCACCATCGTACTACGTCAGCGGTTTGGATCCCGCTGCGCGGCAAACCATCCCGAGAGCGTTGCTGCGGGCCAACCGGCCGCATCAGCTTGCCGGCAGCGGAGCTTAAGGAGGTGGGCGCTCAAGATCGTTGTGAGACGACCCCGGTCTTCCTCCAGGGTGGCGGCTCGCTCGGAGCGCTCATGCGCGCGCATCACTGGTCGGCCACGCCGCTCGGTGAGCCCTCCTCCTGGCCGCAGCCGCTGAAGACGCTCGTGGCCGTGATGCTCGACGCACGCCAGCCGATGTTCATCGCCTGGGGGCCAGAGCGCATCATGCTCTACAATGACAGCTATTCCGTCATCCTCGGCAAGCGCCACCCCTCTGCCCTCGGCAAAACCTTCGCGGAGGTCTGGTTCGACATCATGGACGAGGTCGGTCCTATCCTCGACCGCGCCTATGCCGGCCAGTCCACCCATATGGACGACATCGCTTTCACGCTCTTCCGCAACGGCTATGCCGAGGAGGCGCATTTCGCCTTTTCCTACACGCCTGTCCGTGACGAAGAAGGTCATGTCACCGGCATGTTCTGCGCCTGCACGGAGACGACCGAACAGGTCAAAATCGGCGCGGCGATCAAAGCCGAACGTGAGCGGCTCTACAGCCTGTTTCAGCAAGCGCCTGGGTTCATGTGCGTGCTCGACGGACCGGAGCACATCTTCAGCCTCACCAACGCTGCCTACCAGCGCCTCGTGGGTCAGCGGAATCTGATCGGGCTACCCATCCGGGCTGCCTTGCCAGAGGTGGCTGGTCAGGGCTTCTTCGAGCTTCTGGACCGCGTGTTCAGGAGCGGCGAACCATTCGTGGGCAGCCGCGTGCCGGTCAAGCTCCAGCGCGAGACGGATGGGGTTGCTGAAGATCGCTTCGTGGACTTCCTCTACCAGCCGATCACCGATGCACAGGGGCAGATCACCGGCATCTTTGTGGAAGGGTCGGATGTTACGGAGCGGGTCCGAGGCGAGGAGCACCAGCACCTGCTGATCAACGAACTCAACCACCGGGTGAAGAACACCCTGGCCACGGTGCAGGCCATCGCGCATCAGACCTTCCGCCACGATCACTCAGCTAAGACGGACATCTTCGAGGCGCGGCTGCTGGCCCTCTCCAAGGCGCATGATTTGCTCACCCGAGAAAGTTGGGAGGGCGCAGACCTCGGTCAGGTCGTAGACGGAGCCATTGCGCCCTTCCGGCGTACAGATGGGACGCGTTTCCGCGTCATGGGTCAGAGGGTCTGGCTGCCTCCGCGCACGGCATTAGCCCTGGCCATGGCGCTGCACGAGTTGTGCACGAACGCGGCCAAGTATGGGGCGCTGTCAATCCCCTCGGGGCAGGTTGTAATCGCTTGGGAAACCTCAGGAACGGACGCTTCCCATCTGGCGATCCGCTGGGAAGAGCAGGGCGGCCCGGTTGTCACAGCACCCACACGCCAAGGCTTCGGTACGCGTCTGATCGAGCGGGCGTTAGCAAGCGAGTTGAACGGCGAGGTCGAGCTTCGATACGAGCCCGGCGGCGTCGTATGGGTCGTTAGGGCTAATCTCAGCCCGGCTTGGTCTCCCTTGTAAGAACCTACGCTTGCTCACGCGCTGCGGATTGGATGTTTGCCGGCTGCTCGGGCACAAATCTGATCAACGCCAGGCTTCAGAAGCTGAATACCGAGGCAGCCCAGCCGCGCCGAGCGGCCTAATCCGCCGGGACGCAGGCGGAGTCTGCGGCCCGATGTACCTGGCCTCGCTGGCCGTTGCGCCGTCCTTCACAAGGCGGTGTTTCATCGCCGGCAGGGGGGCACCTCTGAACCGGCACGTCCGGGCCGCCCGCGGGAGGGAAACCAAGCCCGGATCCTACTGCGTGTGAATGGTTGTCGATGGCTGAGACGCGTACCACTCCGCCGCTTGGTCGATCTCTTCCGGGGTCATCTTTCGGGCGATGTTGCGCATCTGCTGGCTGATGTCGTTGCGACGCGTACCGGAGGCAAACGCCTGCAGCTGAGACTTCACGTAGGCTGCAGGCTGCCCCTCCAGCCACGGGCTTCCCGTCTTGTTGTCGAGCACACCGTGGCAGGAGCCGCACGGCGCGATATTCCGCAACGGTGCGCCGTTGATGACGATACGCGGGGCGGGCTTGTCGCGGTCAGGGTGGAACCCGGGCAGCCGGGGCAGATACGCGTAGTATGCCGCGAGATCGGCCATGTCCTGCTCGGACAGGTTTACCGCGAACGGCGTCATCGTCGCGTTGACCCGCACGCCCGCTTTGAAGTCGGCCAGCTGCTTGTAGACCACGGGCGCGTACTGGCCGGCGAGGTTGGGCGAGTCGGCTCGGCTCACCCCGGTCGGCCCATGGCAGATCGCGCATTGCTGGGCGAGTGTCGCGCCGCGTCCGACCGCCTCCGGGTCCGCAGCACTCGGCAGCGCCGAGGTGACCACCACCTTCGTGAGCTTGCCGTCGGGCTGAACCGGAGACGTCGCCGAGGGCGGCTTCGGCACGCCCGCAGCGCTGCAGATCGCGTCCCAGACGCCGGCGAGCTTGAGATCCGGCTGGGCATAAGGGAGCAGCACGAAGCCACCGAGCGCTGTCCCGGCGAGCAGGGCAACGGTGATGCCGACAGGACCGCTGAACCAGGGGTTCCTCGGCGAGAGCAGGCCGTCGTCGCTCATGGGTTTGCCCCCACGTATACAGCCGGGACCGACGTATCCTTGCGCAACGCGAGTTGCGCGATGGGGTAGCCATAGTTGGTCACCGTCAGGCCGACCATGAGCGCGAGCCATAGGGCGTAGCTGTTGAGCGCGGGCACGGACAGCGGCGGGTGGAGGGCGACGGCGAACCGGTAGACGCCGGCCTCCTCGTGCGGCGCGCGCTGACCGCGGATCAGGACGAGGATGAACAGTGCCCCCGATGCGACCAGGATGAAGCCGCCGATGGCCGAGAGCGTCACCGAGAAGGCCTGCGTGGCAATGGCTGGATCACCGTAATCGAAGTAGGCCATGCGGCGGGGCATGCCGAGGATCCCCACCCAGTGCCAGGGGAACGTGGTCACGATCATGCCGATGAACCACAGCCAGAGTTGCGTGCGCATCAGGCGCAGGTCGGTGAGGGCGCGGCCGGTGAGGTGTGGCCACAGGTCGTAGGCGATCGCGAAGTACATGATGACGATCGCGCCACCGAAGATCAGGTGGAAGTGGCCGGTGATCCACTGCGTGTTGTGGATCGACGTATCCAGCTGATAGCTCATGTTGATGAGGCCGCCGGCACCGCCGAAGCCCAGCATCACGAACGAGAACGCCACCGCGAGCATGATCGGGTTCGACCACGGCAGGACCCTGATCCAGCCGAACGGCCCACGGCCGCCGCGCAGCCGGGCGGCAATCTCCACCGATGCGCAGATGGTGAAGACCGTCAGCAGGGTCGGCAACGCCACGAGCGCCGTGAAGGCCGAGTGGATGAACTTGAAGCCCGCACCAACTTGCGGGTCGGTGAAGGTGTGGTGCATGCCGATCGGCATCGCCACCACCAGGAACAGGATGAACGAGATCCGGGCCATGGTGTCGCTGTAGATCCGTCCGCCGATCGCCCGCGGCACGATGGTGTAGTAGGCGATGTAGGTCGGCATCAGCCAGAAGTAGACGATCGCGTGCAGCGTCCAGGAGAAGAACACCCGCGCCAATCCCGCATCGATGGTTGATTTCAGGCCGAAGGCGACCGGCAGGATCTGCAGGAGCAGTTCGAGCGCGGCTCCCACCGCCGTCCAGCCCCACAGGTAGGAACCGGCCACATTGGCGAACATCGGCAGCGGCACCGGTGTGCCGGGGTTCGCCTTCTTCCAGATGTGCAGGTTCACCGACATCAGGGCGACCCAGATCCAGGAGCCCACCACCACCAGCACCACGCCGAGGTAGTAGAAAGGGCTGCCGATCAGGGGGGGGTAGAAGGTGTAGAGCACCGAGGCCCGGCCGAGCGACACCGGGATCATCGCGGTGACCGCACCGACCACCACGAGCCAGTACCCCGCCCAGGCCCAGCGCAGTCCGACGAGGCGCTGCTTCAGCGAGACCTCGCTGATGGCGTAGCCGAACCCCATCGCCACCAGCGTCGGGAACACGTAGCCCATGACGGTGCCGTGCGCCGTCAACGAGCGGTAGTACCACTCGGGGTTGCTGATCCAGGTATGCAGCGGGCTGCGGATGAACATCTGCCAGGCCCCGAGCAGCAGGGCGAGGCCGAAGACCGCGAAGGCCAGCCAGAAGTGGGCGAGGACCAGCCTCCTGCTACTCAACACAGGTGACCCTCCCTTTGGCCGAGGTCATGTTTAGGAACTCGGGCTTGTCGACCACCTTGACCTTGGCCCACATGCCCTCGTGCCCCACGCCGCAGAACTCCTGGCACGGCATCAGGTACTCGCCCGGCTTGCTGAACTTGGCCGGGATCTCCGAGATGTAGCCAGGCACCAGCATAGTGTTGACGTTGGTGTTCTGGATCAGGAAGCCGTGCACGACGTCCGGGCTCGTTGCGCGGAACACCACCGGTGTATCGGTGGGCACCACCATGCATTGGGGCGTGAAGCTGTATTGCTGACCGACGGCCCGCACCGTCACCGAGCCGTCCGGCTCGATCGCGCTGCCCAGGTTGCTCTCGACGAACTCGCCGCCCAGGTGGAGGGTCTGGGGCTTGATCGTCTCGACGCGGGCCTGGGGCATCGTCGCCTGATGGATGCCGGCGAAGGCCGCCAGCCCCGCCAGAAGGACGATGATGGCGATGGACAAGATTGCCCATCGGCGCTCGACCCGCTCGGCAACGCGAGCGCCTTCGTCGACGTGGTCGTAAGTTGCCATCGGCGCTCCGGATCAGCTCCCGCGCGGCAGGAAGACGAACAGGTAGAAGGCGAACCAGCACGCCACGACGATGGCCGTGGCGATGGCCGCGAGCGTCACGGCCCCCGAGGGACCGGCCCGCACGGCGGCGGCCACCTCGCGGTGCTCAGTCTCCTCATCGCGGTGCTGCGGCGGGTGCGAGTTCAGCATGGCCTCAGTCCAGGGGGGCAGAGCGGAGCTGATTGGCCTCCTGGGCGGTGACGGCCGCGCCGCGGTTGCCCCAGGTGGTCCGGATGTAGGTGACCACGGCCGCGACCTCGTTGTCCGAGAGCGACTGGGCGAAAGGCGGCATGCCGAAGGGACGCGGATTGCCCTGTGTGCCCGGAGGATAGCCGCCATTCAGCACCATGCGGATCGCGTTCACGGCCGACGACATCTGGATGGATTGGTTGTCGGCCAGCGGCGGATAGGCCGGCGGCTTGCCCTGTCCCTGCGCACCGTGGCAGCTCGCACAATGGGCGTCGTAGACGGTCTTGCCGAGCGCGAGCAGCAGGCTGCTCTCGGCGGTTGGCACGGTCGACGTGACTGGCGGTGGGACCTCCTGGCCGAGGCTCTTGAGGTAAACCGCCATGGCTCGGGTATCTTCGGGCGTGAGGTACTGGAGACTGTTGTAGGTGACCTCCGCCATCGGCCCGTAGACAGCACCGCGCCGCGAGACGCCGGTGCGCAGCAGGTCGGAGATCTCCTCGATGCTCCAATCGCCGACCCCGGCCTCGCGGTTGGAGGTGAGCGAGGGCGCGTACCAGTTCTGCATCGGGATGAGCCCGCCCTGGAAGGCCTGGGACTCCGAGTTGCCACCCAGCGCATTGATCGGCGTGTGGCACATGCCGCAATGCCCCAGACCCTCGACCAGGTAAGCGCCCCTGTTCCACTCCGCCGACTGCTTCGGGTCGGGCTTGAACTCGCCTTCGCGGAAGAACAGCGTGCGCCAGCCGAGGATGAGCTGGCGATTGTTGTACGGAAACCTGAGGTCGTGCGGTCGGTTCGGCTGCTTCACCGGTGCGACCGACATCAGGTAGGCGTAGATCGCGTCGCTGTCGGCCCGGGTCACCTTCGTGTACGAGCCGAAAGGCATAGCCGGGTAGAGCAGCCCGCCGTCGGGCGAGCGGCCCGTATGCATCATCTGGTAGAACTGATCGGCCGTCCACTTGCCGATGCCCGTCTCCGGATCGGGTGTGATGTTGGAGGTGAAGAGCGTACCGAAGGGGGTCGCCATGGACCTGCCGCCGGCGAAGGGCTTGCCTTCGGGCGCGGTGTGACAGGCGATGCAATCGCCGGCCCGCGCCAGATACTCGCCCTGTGCAAGCACGCCCGCGTCGGGGCGGGCGGCCGGTGCCGTTTGGGCTTCGGCGGCGCTGCTCAGGAACGAGGCGAGCAGGGCCGGGAGAGCCCTGCGGACGAGGCTGGCCACGGCGTTCCTCCTCACTGGGGCTGGCTCCCGCAGGCGAAGGGGAGCGCGTAGGTCCCCTTCGGAACGGACCGGCGCTCCTCCGGCGCGGGCCGCGAGGCGAGCCATGCGGTGACGGCCGCGACATCCGCCTCGGTGAGGTGCCCCGCGACGACCTGCATGCAATCCGGTGACAGGGCGGTCCGCGTGCCGTAGCGCCAAGCGCCGAGCTGCGCGCTGATGTAGCTGGGCTTGAGCCCGAGGAGACCGGGAATGCCCGGCTCCATGCCGGTCAGGTTGGGACCGTGGCAGCTGGTGCAGGCCGGGATGTTACGCGCAGCGTCACCCTGGGTAACCAGCTTCCTTCCTGTTGCCAGGACCTCTTCCCCGATGGCTGGTACGGCCAGAGGCGGGAGGGGCGGATTTAAGCTGGCCAGGTACTCGGCCATATCCTGGAGGTAGGCCTCTGGCAGGTACGCCAGAAGGTAGTTCATGGGCGGGTAGTGCCGACGGCCGTTCCGGAATGCCACGAGCTGATTGAAGAGGTAGCCTGCGGGCTTGCCTGCGAGACGCGGAAAATAAGGGTCGCGCGTTCCCTCGCCTTGTGCGCCGTGGCAGGGAGCACAGGCCAGCACGCGCTCGGCCATCGTATCCGGGGGAGGTGTCGGAGTTTCCCCATACACCGGCTCAAGAGCCGGCATCACCAGCAAGGTCGCGAAAACAACGCGACGGATCAGGTGCAAGACCGCTCTCCGACTTCTGTAACTCTACAGGACGCGCGCACACGCCGAGGCGACGAGGTCGCAGGTGCTCGCGAGATGGCGAGCCGCTTCAGCTCACCGTAGCGGAAACCGGGTCACACTCTTTGCGCGTGCGCAAACAAGCGGTCAGGTCGTGCCAAATTTTGCGGGTGCCTCGCGCCAGCCGAGCGAGTTGGCGCTGCCACCAGTCATTGAGATGGATCAAGGCATTCGAAAGCTAAGCACGTCAGGAACCTTGTGCCGACCGGCTTGCCCGAGACACCTTCCAGTTGTAACGGCGCGCCGCCCACGTGAGCCCTGCGGCCTCACACTGTGGCGGGAACGAACCCGGGCAACCTGCAGAATGAGAGACGGAAAGGGCGATGGACCAAGCACCGCAAAGGACCAGGGCGGCCGTGGGGGTGCTATTCAGTGGTCTAGATCGGGAGGCGGCCGACGCCTTGCTGGACGCCTCCACAAACCGTCAGCTCGTGGAAGGAATGGCCATCTTCCACCAAGGCGATGAGCCCACGCAGCTCTTCCAGGTCGTTACCGGTTTGGTGAAGCTGTCGCGGATCGACCCGAACGGCGGGCAAACGACACTCCGGTTCATGGGACCCGGTGAGCTCGTTGGCTGCGTCGCGGTCTTTCAGCAGTTTCCCTTTCCGGCAACAGCCATCGCCTCGAAACCTGGCAGCGTCCTGTGTTGGGGGGCGGCGCAGATCCTCGATCTGATACGCCATTACCCCGCAATCTCGTCGAATGTGCTGAAGATCGTCGGAGACCGCGCCCGCGAGATGGCTGAGCGGGTCGCCGAGCTAAGCGTCAAGGGGGTGGAGGCGCGGATCGCCAGCGTCCTCCTACGCCTAGCCGGCCAAGTCGGGCATGCCTGTTCGGAGGGTGTTGAAATCGCGTATCCAATCACGCGAAACGATATGGCCGAGATGACGGGCGTCACGTACTTCACCGTTAGTCGCGTCCTCAGTGCTTGGCAGAAGCAAGGTATCGTCCGGTTAGGACGGGAGAGGATCCTCGTCGTCGAGCAGCACAGGTTGGCTCAAATCGCTGGCTGAGGCTCCGCGAAGCTGAAGGCGTTTGCGGCTCCGACGCTGCGATCCATTCCGAGTGTCATGAGCGCCGCCTTTGAGGTCGTTTCTTGAGCTGACTTCCTCAGCGGCCGCATGTTGCCGAAGAGCTAAACAAGTCCGACCAAAAAAACTTTGGGAATGCTGACGAGTTTGGCTGAATGTCAGCAATGAGCCCCGGACTGACTGACCGCTCGCGGACGGCAACCCGCTGACAACCCACCACCCTTCTCAAGCCTTCAGAAGGTTCACTTCTGAGCGATCCGCCACTAAAGCTGGACGACCTAAACAGTACGTCGCGTGCAAAACGGATTATGTGCCTTCCATTCCAGCACAAGGATACCCTACGCATGCCGACGTCAAGCGAATGCAAATCAGAAGTCAAACGGTGACTGGATCAATTTCTCAGAGGGAAACCGAGCGACAAGGCGCTCTCCCTCGAAGACATGGATTTCATGGGCATGATCGATCCGCCCGGCATAATCGATAACAGCGTCATCATGATCGCAATCCAATTCGCGCTTCTCTTGGAGCGACCCAGCGGCGGTCATGAGGAGTACCTGATAGAGTGTCATGGTGACGTGACATGAGCGTGAGTATGAGACACCAAAACTGCCTCATCGAGACACGCTTTCATTGATCAGGGTCAATCGAACCCTACGTACGCGGCTTCACAGCGACATCTGGGTAGATCGATAGCACCGTAGCACAAGGCAATATTACGCCCGCATCCGTTTCAGGCATTGAAATCTGGGACTTTTTACCCAATTCTGCGAAATTTCCGATCTCAGAATGATCGAATTCAGATCAAAGCGCAGCATCAGTTCGCGTAGCTGACCTGTCATAGTTTTCGATGGCTCAACCGCGCGGTGAGACCATCCCGTTAGAGGGTGTCACCAACCGGTCTGCTGACGCCCACAAGTCGGAACTGCCTGCGGCGGATAGCTTCAGCTACCCGCCACAGTTGATCCCTTGGTAAGGTCCCTGAAGCCTTGCGCTCACGCCGCCTTGCGGCGGCTCGCTGACATTTTCTGCTCGCGCTCGGCCATGGCACCCGGGCGACCGAGACCAATCGCCTTGGCGACTGCCGAGCGCTTCGCCGCGTAGTTCGGGGCGACCATCGGATAATCGGCCGGTAGGCCGTAGCGCTCTCGGTAGCTTTTCGGGTCCAAGCCATGGCCGGTCAGGTGCCGCTTGAGCATCTTGTAAGTCCGGCCGTCGATGAAGCTGACGATCCCTTCGGGCTGGACCGACTTGCGGATCTGCGCTGCGCTCGGACGCTCGGCGACAGGCTCGGCGGTAGCAGCCGTCCTGGCGCTGCCACCGAGATTTGTTAAGGCGGCATGAACACGGGCGATTAACTCTGGCAGATCAGTCGGGCGCAACGCGTTGTTCGAGACATAGGCTGCGACGAGACCGACAGCCAATGGAACCGATCCGGCCGATCCGCTCACGTGATGTTTTTGCATTCTCAGATATCCGCGTTGGTGGTTGAGGCTCAAACATCACAGCATGCACGCAAGTTCAAGATGGCGCAGTCGCGAAGGCGACAGCCCCCACCCATCTGTAATCCGGCATTTCATTAGAATCCGTCCGATCTACCAGAAGGCGTGCCCGTTCGATGTCAGACCGATCACTGTATCATCGTGGCGACGAATACAAAATATCGCTGGCCGTGAGCTGGCCGTTGGCATGAGTATTGGTCACTTATGCCCAATTCTCACGAAATTCGGTTCTTAACGAAGGCCATGAGCGGCCCCAGCGAGGCCCCACCCGAACGCAATCCGATCAACTGCGAGTGACCTCGCGTGAGTTTGATTGCAGGTAGGTCGGATCGAAATCCGCAACTTGGCGCAGGGCCGTCAGGTCATGGATGGTCGCCCGCTTCTTAGCGACGCTGACCAACCCGGCATTCCTGAGATTGCGCAGGGTTCTGTTAACGTGGATGGAGGTCATGCCGAGCGCGTCCCCCAGGTCGGCCTGGGTGAGGGCGAATGCGAAGCTTTGACCGTCGGTCTGACCGGCCGCATCCATGCGCACCCAGAGTTCACAGAACAGGTGAGCGGCAGCCTCGTAGGCCGACCGCCGAGCGAGGCTGACGATCCACTCCGTCGCGATTTCGCCTTCGCGCGCCAGCATGCGGATTGCGAACTCGGACCACTCTGGTCGCAGACCACCGTCGGCGAACAGTGCGGAGCGTGGGATCTCGCCGATCCTACAATCGCTCAGCGTGACATGGTCCAAGACGTTTCCGCCTCGGATGTGATCCGCGAGGTCGCATACATCGCCGGGCAGGATGAGTGCGGTGATCTGCCGACGCCCATCGGCGAACCGGCGGCAGCGGGCGACAACGCCTGAGATCACGAGGTGAAGGCACTCGGCTCGCGCCCCCGAAGCCACCGCGTGCCTCGCTGAGATAAGGCGTTCACACGCGACGCACGTTCGCAATCGCGCGAAAGCTTCCGCCTCGGCGCTCGCTCGTAGAAGCTCCGTGGCCACGGCTACTTCCAAGATTTTTGGCTAGAAGTGCTCAATTCGGGCAGGATCACTTTAACAGATTGCGGCCCAATAGCTCAGCGTTAGCCGGCCGTGAAGATGGTTTGCGGCAGATCTTGAGATCTGGTGGTCAGGCCTGCGCCGTTCTGTATCGCGCACGCGCGGAGATGCTTGGGCGCGTACAACTTCAAATTATGCCGAGACGGACCAGCGCTCGCGCAGCCGCGAGGCTGAGCACGAGGCAGAGCGTGATCCGGTCTGCCCGGAGCGTCTGCGTCACCTCTTGATGGTCAGACGCGGCAGATCTCGACGGTTGAGACGCTCAGCGATGCGCAGACCAGCACTGGCTTACCCCGTTCGCGGGCGAGTGGATCAGAGCTGTCGTGGCGGTAAGTAGACACTCCGCGGTGCAATCGTATGCGATCGCAGCGATGACCGTACCGAGCCCAGAAGATGATCTTGGTCTCTGAAATGTAACCCGACTTCAGCCAGCTTGTGATCGAATCAACGCCTTTGCGCTTGCGCCACCGGCCTAAATACATACAGCACCTTCCTTAAAGTCGGACCTGCAGCCATTTTCACATCTGTCCCACATGCTTGCGAGCGCGACGCGCGTCAGCCGCGCAGCTTTGATATTGATCGGAACCGGAAGGGCGCTGGGAAGTTCTCCAGATGCACATGACGCATGGTGTGCAATTCTCATCTCGACCCCAGGCGCGGGCTGCTCTTGTCCCCCGGGAGCAGCCCGTTCCTGTTTCCGATCCAGCGATAGCTGGGCCTGCTGCATGCATGACGCGATACGTAAAAGCGGCCTGATCGGAGTGGAGTTCGCGCGGAGCCGCATCGGCACTCCCGTGCGATGGTCGCCTTCGGACTAAGCCGCTTTCCTTCGTGATGCCGCGAGGTTGCGCTCGACGAGAGCACGTAGGCTTTCGCGATTAAACGGCTTGCCGATGTGGTCGTTTGCGCCCACCGCGAGCAGCCCTGCCACCTGATCCGGGAGCACATGTGCCGTCATCGCAATGATCGGCACGGTGCGAGCCGGACCGGCAAGAGCGCGGATCTGGCGTATCGCCGTGCGGCCGTCCATCACCGGCATCTCCACGTCCATCAGCACGAGGTCGTAGGTCTGCGCCTGGACCATAAACACGGCTTCGCGCCCGTCGCAGGCGAGGTCGACGCGGTAGCCCATCGCCTCCAGCACGGCCTGGGTGAGTTCGCGGTTTATGTCTCCGTCAGATCCCCGACGGGGACCGCGTAGGTCGCCTTGAGCGCGGTCGCCTGCGCATGGGCGCGGGGGCTCACTTCGTGCAGGATGCACAGGGTGGGTTTGCGCAGATCCTGGAGGGCGTCGAGGTAGCGGCGCAACGCCGCGATCGTCTCGGAGCGCGCGAACGACGTGTCGCTGACGATCACGCGCACGCTGGTGCGGTCGATATCGGCCGGGCTTTGGTACGGATCGAGCACGTCGACGATGCGGCTTGATCCGAGATGAACGAGGCTGCGCGCTAGCCGCTGTGCGCGGATCGGGGTATCGCTCAGGAACAGGATCTGCACGGCCAGCCTCGCGCTCATCGGACGGTGGGACCCCGGGCCGACGCGCGTCGCGTGTTTGGCCCGTCGACAGACGAGCTTTGTAGTTTACCGGTTCTGTTGGGCGTTTAAGGCACTTGTCGAAAGATCCTGGCATCTCGGCGGACGGAAAATCTGATTTGGTGCCAAACTGATCATCGATGCAGTCCGATGGTCGTCTTGACTTGGAACGACGCGCAGTGGGATCAGGCCGATCGGGCGCATCGGGTCCGCACCGTATGCGGCGGCTCCAACTTTCCGCCGGCATCAGATCGTCAGGCGATCGAGACGCCAGGATTTGGGCTGAAGGTGAAAGCCACGCCGGCCTGTTCGAGCACCTGCCGCACGGCGAGCAACGTCGCGCTGCGCGCCTGGATCGCAGAGGTCTCGGTCTCCGCGCGCCGCAATGTCGAGAGCGAGATCCCGGCACGGCGGGCGACCTCGTCGGCGGACATTTCGATCAGCGCGCGGCCGGCCCGGATCTGCGCGGGCGTGATCAGGGCTGTGTCGAGGTCGTCGCGTGCGCACGAGGCGCGATCGTGACCCGCGGAGGGGCGGGTCTGGCCGGCGATGCTCAGGCAGACGCCGACCCACTCGCGCACCGAGCGGTCGCGATTGAGGATCGGGGTGCCGCGCGCGTTGAACCAACGGTAGATGCCGTCCTTGCACAGAACGCGGTAGTCCGTGTTGTACGGCGTGCCGTGGGCGACGGCGGTCGACCACGCGGCTTGGGCGCGCGACCGGTCCTCGGGATGGAGCGCATCCAGCCACCCCGAACCCTGCATCTGCTCGCGGGTCTGGCCGGTCAGCGCGCTCCACTGCGGCATATCCTGCGCCCGCCCGTCGGGTGTGTTGACCCAGAGGACTGCGGCGGTGGCGTCGAGGAGCGCCTTGAACCGGTCGTGCTCGAGCGCGACCGAACAGCGGGCCTCGTGCTGGCGGGTCACGTCCTTGATCAAGCCGAGCGCGTGGCTCGGGCGGCCATCGCGGTCGACGATGACCTCGGCGCGGCTGCTGATCCAGCGCTGGGTCCGGTCGGGCCGGATGATGCGGAACTCGCGTTGCACCGCCTGCCCTGTTCGCAGCAGGGACAGCAGAGGACCGTGTGCGCGGCGATCCTCGGGGTGCATCATGTCGGCGACGATCTCGAACGTGAGGTCGACCGCCGGGTCGAGGCCGAGGACGCGGTAGAGCCCCAGGGAGCCGTGCATCCGTTCGCCATCGATGGCCGCGGACCACAGTCCGATCTCGAGGCTGTCCTCGATCAGCTTGAGGAAGTGACGTGAGGACAGACCGTGAGAGCGTGCGTCATCAGACGTCCCGGCGGTCGGCGGCCGCATGAGGGATCTGTGGGGCATAGCCGTTCTCGTGGGGTTTATTGGATCAAGACAGTGGCGAGCAGCCGCAATTGTGATGTGGCAATTGACGCGCTTGAGAACCTGACTGCGAGCAACGTTTCTTAAGCAGTCGATCATGGGCGTGATGCGTTAAGACAGGGCTGCGAGCTCTGCCGGCTGGCGATCACACTCCGGTGACAGCGTCGTCGTGTCACGCCTGCCGGCGGTCTCGCTCGGCCAGCGCACGGTGCGTTGTGCGCCCGAGGCCTCAATCGCAACGCCTGTGCGTCGCCAACTGCGATGCAGAAGGCTCCGTCGCCGCCCTCGTCTGAATGCAGGCTGGGCATTCATTCAGGCCCGGGACGAGGCGCGTTCCGGGCCACCGCCGTCGCGCGGCACCGATTTCCTCCGGGCGGACGTGGATCCAGGTTCGGCCCTTGCAGACGGAGCAAGGTTCCGATCCGGTCTCAGGCACAGGATCGGTGTTCATGCGGCGCGGACCGTGTCCAGGAACCGGCTGACCGCTGATCCGAGGTGTTCGGACTGCCGAGACAGTTCGGAGGCTGAGGCGAGCACCTGGGTCGCGGCCGCGCCTGTATGGTCGGACGCCTCGGCGACGCCGGCGATGTTGCGCGTGATCTCGACGGTCCCGGTTGCCGCTTGGCCGACGGTGCGCACGATCTCCTGCGTGGCGGCCCCCTGCTCCTCGATCGCGGCGGCGATGGACGCGGTCACCGTGTTCATCTCGTGGATGCGACCGACGATCCCACTGATCGCTGCCACCGTCCGTGCAGTGGCGGCTTGGATGCGTGCGATCTCCCCACCGATCTCGTCGGTCGCCCGCTTGGTCTGGCCGGCGAGACCCTTCACCTCGGCGGCGACGACCGCGAAGCCCTTGCCGGCCGCTCCCGCGCGCGCCGCCTCGATGGCCGCATTCAGGGCGAGCAGATTGGTCTGGCCGGCGATGTGGGTGATCAGACCGGCGCATTCACCGATCCGGGCGGAAGCGACCTCGAGCTCCTGCACGAGGTCCGCCGCGTGTTTCGCGTCGGCATCGGCGGCGCGCGCGAGTTCGGCCGAGCCGTGGACTTGGCGCGCGATCTCGTCAACCGAGCTGCCGAGTTCCTCCGCCGCTGCGGCGACGGTACCGACATTGGCCGAGGTCTGCTCGGCGGCGGCCGCGACGGTTGTGGACTGGCCTGCCGTCTCAGCGGCCGTTCCGGCCATGCTCTGAGCCGTGGCTTCCAGTTCGGTCGCCGCGCTGGTGACGGTCGTGACGATGCCGCCGACTGCGCGCTCAAACTCGTCCGCGAGGCCGCGCAGCGCGGCTTTGCGCTCCTGCTCGGCCGCGATCTTCGCCGCGGCGGCCTCCTCCTCAAGGGCACGCGCTCGAACGAGGCCGTCCTTGAACACCCGTGTGGCCTCAATCATCCGGCCGATCTCGTCGGTCCGCCGCCCAGTGGGAACCTGCCGTGTCAGGTCACCGGCGGCGAGGGCGTCCATCACATCGGCGAGCGCGAGGGTCGGCCGCGCGATGCCGCGACCGATCAGGAAGGCGAGGGTTCCGACCAAGCCAGCCGTGACCAGCAATCCGATCACGAGGTTGATCATCGTCGGCCGTATCTGGGTGGCGGTGTCGTCGGCGTAGACGCCGGACCCGATGACCCAGCCCCACGGCGCAAAGCCCTTTACGTAGGAGATCTTGTCGATGGGCTGCTCAGCGCCGGGCTTCGGCCACTGATACGGCACGAAGCCCGCGCCGTTTGCTGTCACCACCTCGACCATCTCGCGGAACAGCGCCTTGCCATTCGGATCCCGCATCGCGCTCAGGTCCTTGCCGTCGAGGTCCGGCTTGGTCGGATGCATGATCATGCGCGGCTGCAGGTCGTTGATCCAGAAGTACTCCTTGCCCGCGTAGCGCAGGTCCCGAATCATCGTCAGGGCGGCGGCCTGGGCTGCGCCGCGGTCGAGACGGCCGGCGCGCTCTTCGGCCTCGTAGTGCGCGAGAACGCCGTGCACGGCCTCGACGAGATCGCGGGTTTTGAGCGCGCGCGCCTCGGTCACGGCCCCGTACAGACCATGGGCGGCAAGCCCGACGACCGCCGCGATGCCAAGCAGCGCGATGACGGTGAGGCCTTGGATCTTGGTGGCGATGCTGAGCTTCATGGCGCGGGCTCGTTGGGCGCAGTCCGGCGCGCTGCCGTCCGGGCGCTGAGCCGACCGGGGAGCACGCGAGACAAGAAGGAGAACGCCCGATTTCTACAGCTTCGCCGCCTACGAGAGGTTTGCGGCGATGTCCGAATGAGCTGGATATTGCGTCGATTTCAACCCGGCAAATGCGCATAAAGCGCGCACGCCCGAATGTCGCCGATCCGTATGGAGCGTTTAATGTCAAAATTCGCGCCGGACCGCACTCCGGTTCGATGGCCGCTACTCGGCCCGTGTCAATGTAAGATCATCAGAGCGGGCCTGTCTCGCGTTATATTTACTACTGAGGCGCGAGGCCTGCTGCTTAGACACTGTAAGTTGTGACGCTGGTCGTCGGTCGCATTTTAATATCCGTGAAGACCTCGGACCGCGCGCTGGCCCGCCCGGAACGCGATGCGGGTCCGTCACGTTTCTGAGCGCATTTCAATCCTCGGAGCCACGCCATGCGCGCGCTGACGATCGCTTCCGTTCTCGCCCTCACCGCCGTAGCCGGCATCGGCCGGGCGGAGGCTAAGGGTTGCCTGAAGGGCGCTGTCGTCGGAGGCCTCGCCGGCCACATGGTCGGGCACGGCGCGGCAGGTGCCGCGGCCGGCTGCGCCATCGGCCATCACCGCGCCAGTCGGGCGACGACCACGACGGGCACGGTCCCGACCTCGACCGGATCCTCGACCACGACGACCACGTCGCGCTCGTACTAATCGCCTCGGCGCTTCTATCCGGCTCAAGGCGAGGCTCCGGTCTGTGACCGGGGCCTTCCTCGTTGGCCGATGCACCGACCTATTGTCAGGATTGTCGGTTTTGTCGGCCTGCTTCGCGGCTTGGGGTACGACGGGACGGACAGGTTCTGGGTCTGTCCGCCCTTGGGCTCTCTGACAATAGGGCCGATGGCGGCGGAAGCTTGAGCGATTTGGGGTACGACGAGACGTTGTCTCGGAGCGAATCTGTGACAGGTCGTGTTCGGATAGGTCAGTTAGGTCTCCAGGCGTCGGGACCTATCCGACCTATCCGACCTATCCGAACATGATTTTTCGAACGCAGAGGGCCTCGCCGGAGGGGGGCTTTCATGAAGGTGTCGTTCTGTTAGGTCGGATAGGTCGGATAGCTTTTCGCGCGGGGACCTATCCGACCTGTCGACCTATCCGAACACGGTTTTGAACGAAACCGGCGATCCTGAGAGCCCGTGAGTGATGGGTTCGATCCGATAGGTTGAATAGGTCCGTTAGGTCGGATAGCTTTATTGCGACCTATCCGACCTCACCGATAGCCAATCTCCGGCGCGGCCGTCCGGCCAGCTCAAGGGAGCGAGCGATGCCGCTTGAAGCGGTGATCGCCCCTGTCTGTCGTACCCCTTTTTATCCAGTCCCGCTTTGAACAGCGGCCGCTTGATGCACCAAGGGGTTGACGACGAAGTCCCTACGCGGGCGTCCCTTGGTTTCGCCCTCGCGCTTGGGATCCGGTTTTATGAGACCGGCGAGTTCAAGGATGTCGAGAGCATCTTCTCGCCGATTGGTTTCGCGCAGCCGCTGTCTGGCATGACGCTTCACGTCCGTGATGTTGAACCTCGGCCACTTGTGCTCCCGGATCAGCCCGAGGAGACCGGACGCATCACCCTCGGCGTCGCCAGAGGCGACGATGCGCTGAAGACGCTTCGCGTTCGGCATGCAGTAGTCATGCACGAAGCGGATCGCGTCGTGCATGACCTCGAGGCTGATCTCGGTCGGCTCGGGTCCGTCTTGAGCTGCGCTCCAGCGCAGGTGGGTGAGGATGCAGCTCACTCGGAGCACGATGCCAGGAGCCTTGCCGAGGCTCGAACTGCGCCACGGTGCTTCCCCGGCGCATTCGAGTGCGATTTTCTGGCTATAAGCGTCGAGTTCCCTGGCAGCGTCCGGCGTCGCACGAACGTAGACGGGCTTATCCCCCTCGGCCATTTTGAGCTGATCGAGCGCAGTGAGCGCTTTCAGTGCCATGGCATCATCAGCTGGTGCCGCGACGGCCGGCGCAGCGGCGTCCAAAGGCTTTGCCGGGTCACCCCAGACCCAGATGAAACGATGGGCGAGACCTGTGTCGCCTTCGGACCCGTTTCTTGTGAGATAGCCGCGGATCTTGGAAGGTTGCGTGCCCCCAAGGACCCCGATTGAGAGGCGTGGGATCGTGGTCTGCTCGCGGACGATGCCGCGCAGATCCTGTCCTTTGCGACCGATCTTGTGAGGCCTCCCGTCGAATGCCTCGATCCAGAACGCTTGATCGCTGTCGCCATTGCCTTGAGCATAACGGTCGAAGTTTCCAAACCATGCGCTCAACTCATTGCTTTTAAGCAACGCGCCTTTCGGCATACCTGCCATATGGGCTGAGATCGCCTCGACGGTTGTGCGATCGAAGTAGAGGCTCGGTGCGATGAGTTCTTTGGGAGGTTCTGCTTGCGGCGGTCGCAGGGGCAGATCCGTGGGAAACGACCCGTGTTCCTTCACGTGCGCGTCGATCTTGGCTGTCAAGTCTCGCACATACCGCTTTTGCGCGATCTCAGCGACGACGGCATCGCGCAGTCGTTCTGCGGCCATCGCGGCGTGAGCCGCGACACGGCGTTCGTAGATGATCCCGATCAGGTCTTCCACGGGAACCATACCGGGCGTCTTCGCCGCGGAGGAATTGCCTAGCAAAGCCACCCATACCACGCTCGGGTGCTTCCAGCCGTCTCTCGCTTGCGGCCAACGCGCATTGCCGAGCAATCCTCCAGCTGTCGCCAGCAACGTGCCGGCGACGAAATTGACGCTGGTCCTCCGGTGATGGGCCGTGGCGCGACACCATTCGGCCCATGATGTCCCAAAGATATCGACTGGAAATTCCAGAGCCGTTTCGGTGTCATCTGGGATCAGAGACAAGTCGGGCTCTTCCCAGGTCCAAGAGTGCCTCTCGGACGGCTGGGCCGCGGCAGGAGCGGCGCGCTCGTGCGCCCGTCTCTCCTCCCACCTGCGGAGCACGGTTTTCCACGCTTCACCGTCTGTGTCGCTGCTGCAAAACGAGAGGGCCTGCTCCCTAGCTTGGACAGGACCGAGTTCGGCGACCATCTGCTCGAACACGGCGGGAGCGTTCTCGCTCGTGGATTGGAGCATCGCGTCGAGGAGCGCGACTGACGGCGTGTTCTTTGGTTCGCGGGGATCCGAACCATGAGGGTTTGTTTCGAACGCCATCGATGAACTCTGAGATCGAAAGACGGTCTCATGTGGACGATGGCCGATTAAGGAGATGCTGTAATCGCCGATCATCCCCGTTGTTCAGCCCTTGCGCTCATCACGGGTGATGAATCATCGGTTGTGATCGCTCGCTTTCCCGGCGATCGGATTGCCCTCCTTGAGGGTCAGGCGAGACCTCAACGGACGTCGCGATAGCCGGATCGGGATGTCCTTAGCGCCTCGATGAGAGAGGCGATCATCGCTGTATGAGTACTCCGCGTGATCTGCGCATGGACGACAAATCGCTCCGGGGCCGGAACCGTGACCGGGATCCCGGGTCCGTACAGGACGAGCGACTCCACCGGATTGGTGATCAGCGAGCTGATCTGGTCCTTTGTCGGATCGTTCACGCGATCGCTGATGGTGACGGCGACCCGAATGCCGGTCGCTGAACGGTATGAGGCAGTGTCCGCAAGCTCTGCGGTAAAGCTCGGGTCGACAGCGCGCAAAGCGTGCATGAGTTTGGCCAAATGGCGACCGTCGCGGACGATGATCTCAAGGGTCGGTCGATCGCTCGTGGTGGCCTTCGGGGGTTTGGCGAGGCGCACACCGAGGACGCCATCGTAGGTCTGATAGGCAGCCTCGCCGATCAGCACGGCGTGGCCGGGAAAAAGCCCGGCCCGGGCGAGTGCCTCGATGATGCGCCCCGTCATCCGGTCGGGCCGTGGCATCCCGGCTCCGATCAGGGCTCGCACGGTGGTGACGCGCTCGGCGCGGACTGCCTTCACCCGCTGAAACCGCGCGATCCGTGCAACGACTTCCGGATCATCGGCGCGCCCGAGATAGCGAGCGAAGCGCTGGCCCCGCCTCTCGTAGCCCGCGGCCGGCCTATAGCCTTGGTAGTACGCGTGGGCGGACTGCGCACTGGCACGGTTCGGCCGGATGAGGATGCTGCCGTTCTCCGGGAGATCCGGATCGAACAGATCGTCGACGCCCTGCTCGAGGAGGTCGGCGTACAGCACGTGCTCGGCGAGCGAGAGTGGGCGGACCATCGCGGGCTCCGATGCATGCAACGCCGAAAAATGCATGCAATGTGGCGAGCCCGAGCGCAATCCAGGTGATCGTCATCTCGTCGGCTTGGACTTGGCCATGTCGGTTAGGTGCCGGGCAACCGCATCTTCGAACAAAGCCTGACGAGGATGTCGACACATCCGTGCGGTGCGACGGCAAGCGCTCCAGCCAATAGAACCTGTGTGCGTGCAATCACTCGATTTGCATACACCAGGGGACGCTCTCGCACGCGTACCTCAACCCTGATGCGAGCGCAGCGCGCAGCTGCCGAAAAGATGTTGTTCATGTTTTGTTCCCAGTGTAAGCCTTCAGGCTTCTAAGGGGGCGGGGACAGCGACCTTCACATTCCAACTCATCGCGGGACGGATGAGAGAATGGGGGCGGGGATTGTATCGTCTGGGTTGTCAGGCTTCTTGCGCCCAGCCGGTCTCGGCGGCAATGAGCAACACCTCAGGTCGCTAAACTCGCCTCTGGGAGGGCAGGTGACAAACACCATTATCCGCGTCGCGATCCACGATCTTAGCCGAACCGCCAAAGGCTTCGTTGTCAAACATGGCAAAGACGACCTGCAAGTTTCGCCGACTATTCAGCGCGTAATCGACGATCTCACCACACTCTACGGAAGGCGCACATCAAAATCCTACGGCAAATTCTCGGCGGACGAAGATCATTTCCCAACCGAGAAACACCTTCGGGCCTATATTGGCGTTCAGCCCAATGATTTCACCGAATTGACGCACAAGATGATGGAGACACTTAAAGCCCAAGCGGGCTACAGGAGCGCCGCCACGGGCGGCCACGTATTCTTCGCCCACTTCGAGCGCGAAGACAGGCACTACCTCCTCATCGCGATCGTCAACGAGAAACTCGGTGCGTCGATGACGAGTGACCTCGACGTCCGGGATGTCCGACACCTGGACATGGATGGCTTCCGCTTCGCGGGCCGCATCAACATGACCGGATGGTCCGCCGGTGAAGAGCGCTATATCGGCTTCTTGAAGGGCAAGCGGGAGGTCTCGGAATACTTCAAGGAGTTCCTCGGTTGTGACACAACGGTCCAGAATCGCCGCGACACGACTGAACTCGTCGACGCCCTGATGGCATTCGCAACGAACGAAGGGATGGACACTCCGAGCAAAGACGACTTCTTGGCCCGCGCGAAGCTCATCTGCGAACGTTCGGCAAGGGCCCAGGAGGAACTCAGCTTCGAGGCGCTCGCCAATGAACTGAGCCCGCACGATCCGGAGAGGCTTATGACGGCTCTGGCTGATCCAGAGCTTCGGCTCAACGACGGCTTCGTGCCCGATCGACGCGCCCTCGGGCCACTTGTCAAATTCAAGGGCAAGACGCCGACTTGGAGCATCGAGTTCAACCGTGACGCGATCACGCGGGGAAACATCCGCTTCAATCCGGAAGACAACACTCTCACGTTGACGGGTCTGCCAGAGGATCTCTCAGCGCAATTGCGCTCCGAGTATAGCCAAGATGGCTAGTATCTCCTTCGAACAGCTAACCCTTCTATATCGCCACATCGCCTTCGATCCGAACGGCGACCGGGGAAAGCTGTCGATTGCGTCACCCGAAATCTTAAGGATCATTCAAAACATCGAAGGAAATGACGATGTCGCTGCAGATGCTGACATCGCCGTGCTCGACGACGTCGTCACACTGCAAATCGGACAGACCATCTCGGTCCGCGTCGGCCCGCCGAGGACTGCACTTGGCTATCTGGTTCGCGACTTCGACGGATTGCTTGACACGCCTGAAGCTCGGATCACCGAACCGCGCGCGTATTTCGTCATCGAAGGCAGTATTACTCCGGATTTTGACCCGTGCTCTGCCTCATTAGCGACCTATCGGAAGATCCTGGATTTCACGAGGCTCGTCGGTGAAGCAGCCGCTTATCTTGACCGATCCAACAGAGAGCTCATATTCATTAAGGACGGCAAGTTCAGCGTTCCGCTGACATATAAGGCCGCGGACCTGAAGCGGGTTATCGTCGCCGATGCTGACGCCATTCTCACCACGTTCGCCGACGATATCCACCGGGATCAAAAACTCGCGATCCTCGCCGAAGCCGTGATCGGGATCTGCGCATCCCAGCCAGCGGGAGGCCGCTTCCGACACCTCATCGCGAACCTCGGCACGATCAACGAGGAGGTGCGCAACGGCTACCAGCTGTTCGCTTCCAGCTTCTCCTACTCGAAGATCCGCAATGAGATCGAAGCGGCGCGCATCGATTATCTCAACAAGATCCACAAAACCGTCATCGACATTCAAACGCAACTGCTCGGCATTCCCGTCGCGACGGTCATCGTTGCCTCGCAGCTGAAGGTCGCCTCCGCGTGCGGCGTCGAGTTCTGGACCAACTTCGCCGTTGTCGTGGGAGCTTGGATCTTCGTCATGCTTCTGGGGATCGCGATCGGAAACCAGTGGGCGACCCTGGCATCCATAGCTGACGATATCGCTCGCCAAAAAGCCAAGTTCCAACGTGACTTCGCGGCCCTGAGCGATCAGTTCGACAAAATCTTCATCACCCTCGACGGCCGCATCAAATGGCAGCGTAGGTTCCTGGCGTTCGTTGGTGGCCTGGCAGTCGCCGGAGCCCTAGCGGCTTCGTTCGTGGCATATCGGGTGACCAATGCCCCGTTAACCACCTGCTTTTCCGGCAAATCCCCCGGTTCCAATTCAACGGCCAGCCCGCCGGTGACCCAGGATGCGCCGAAGCCATAATCGCCTCAGCCCGAGTCTCACCGAGTGGCAGATTTCGAATAAAAGCCAAGCCCGACCGCGAGGGTGACATCAACTATCGCTGCTTATAACCGACGACGACCCCGTTCTGGACAGTCACTCTGTTTCTGAAGCGGTTGCGTCCCGTCTGTCCATATTTCCACACCTCTGTCGTCCGGGTTTTGTAAACCTCAATATCTCGATCGACGGGTATACCCCAGGAGTCCACAAGCATCTCCTCGGTCATGCCCTGCCACATCTTGGCTGCCATGATCCGTTCGACGACGGATCGATCCCCGTATTTCGCCATCAGGCGATCGAAGCGACGCTTCCTGGCACGGCGCTTGGCTGCTTCACGCAGGACAAACACGACGAGAAGCAGCACCACGATCCCGGCGAAGGCAGATCCGCCCTCTCCGGATTGGCTCGGCGATGGCGATTGGCTGGTCGGCTGAGCTGTGGGTGGACTAGCCGACGGTGCAGGGGCTGCAGCCGCTTGGCGCGTGTGCTGCCACATCGCATCGACCTCGCGCTTCTCGCGATCCTCCGCTGCGCGCTTGGCCTGATCGGCGTTCGGGTCCGTCGGCTTTGGCTCCGGCTGGACAACCTGAAAACTCGCGGTCGGTGGCTGAACCTCTACGAAGCGATCCGGCTGCGGTTCGGAAGCTCTCTTGGCGAGTTCGGGCCCGATGCGCCTCTGCACAGCCCGAACGAGATCATGAAGGTACGGCCCCTGGAAGAATGCCTCACCGTAGCCTGGGTAGTAGACCTGGTCGTGGGCCGCGATCATCGCGTCGACCTCATCAGCGCACCGGCGCATAGGCGGCCCGAGGGCGGCGCGAAACTGACCGGGTCCGTTCGCCCCCTCTATACCGGGTTCGTTCAGCGCTTCGCGCGCGATACAGTCCGTCGCCGCACGGATCGAGGGCAGGACGATGCGTCTTCGGCGCGGATCGTCCTGGACACCCTGAGCCGATGCGGCCTCGAAGCTGCCCAGCAGCACGACAGCCGCGAGTATTCCGACGCGCATCGCCGTCTCACGAATGGATCGCCTGACGCGCCATCTCGCTGGCGCGTTCGAACCGCGCCCGCGCGGAAGCTTCGATGCGGGACAACCCGAGCCTCTGGCCCATCAACCTGGCGCGCTCAGCCTCGGAGGCGTTGGATTGGAGGGTGCCTGCAAGTCCAACGAGTTCCGCCATCGGCGTATCAGCATGACCCCGCACGCCGGGATCGGCTGCCCGATGCGGGTAGCTCGTTCGCGGCTGTTCGCCGGGCGGCCAAAGGACAGGGCGGCCATCGTCGTCGGTTCGGGCGACGGAGCCGTCGATCTGGGCGACGATCGCCTCACGGACGAGGTGCCCAACCCGCTGCAGGCCGTGCGCGCGGGCGACACGCCGAACGAGGAGTTCCTCGTAGATCGGTGCTTCGACGGCGAGCACGTGGGCGACCATCGCGCTCAGCGCCGGCCGGTAGGAGGCGTCGTAAAACCGTCCAGGCTCGATCGGCAGCCCCAGGTCTGCAAGATCGGCGATCCGGTAGTCCTGCTCTTCCCGTGCAGGCTCCGCAGGTACGACCCTGACCGCGGCCGGCATGACCTGATCGGCGTAGAGGCGTGGAGGCGCTGGCTCGGCAGCAGGTTGCGCATCGTTCGCCGGCTCCGGTGGAGCTTCGTCGGCGGACGAAAGCGATGAGTGCTCGCCCTGAAACTCCAGATCGTCCGGCTCGGCGGCCCGGTGTTCGACCGCGTCTTCGGCTGGGATTGCGGCAGCCGCAGCCCGCTCGCGGTCAGCTTCGAGATCTTCGCGCAGGCACTTGTCGAGCTTGGCGAGCGCGCCCTCGGCGTCCATCCACCACTCGGTGCTCCAGACCCGGCGGATGCGCCAACCGAGATCGGTCAGCACGTGCTCGCGCAGGCGGTCGCGGTCCCGGGCCGTAGCCGAGCTGTGGTAGGTCGCGCCATCGCACTCGACGCCGGCGAGATAGCGCCCGGGAGCGTCGGGGTGGACGATGCCGAGGTCGATCCGGAAGCCAGAGATGCCGATCTGCGTATGCACGGTCCAGCCTCTGGCTTGGAGGCCCGCCATCACCGCGGCTTCGAACGGTGATTCCACGTCACCGCCGGTCGGCGAGAAGGCCTCGGCCAGCGCGCGTGCGCCGCGGTCGGCGAATTCGAGGAAGTGCTTGAAGTCGCGGACGCCCCGCGCCCGTGTGCGGCCGAGATCGATCTGCTCGGGCCGCAGGGAGGCGAACACGACGAGTTCGCGCCGGGCACGGGTAATCGCGACGTTCAGGCGGCGGTGACCACCGTCCTTGTTGAGCGACGACACCGTGCTGACCGGACGCCCGCTTTGATCCGGTCCGACCGCGACCGAGAAGATGATGACGTCGCGCTCGTCGCCCTGCACGTTCTCAAGATTCTTCACGAACACGGGTTCGTGCCAGCGGTCCTTGTCGAAGAACGGCTCCAGTTCGGGATACGACCGCCGCTGCTCGTCGAGGAGGTTCTCGATCAACCGCTGCTGCTCACCGTTGAAGGTGACGATGCCAAGGGAGCGGCGCTCGGCGGCGAAGGCCGGATCGCGCAGACGGCGAACGATGTCCGCGACCACGGCGCGGGCCTCGGGCCGGTTCACACGGCCCGCGCCCCGCTCGTAGACCCCGTCTGGCACGAGGGTGAGCCGGACCGCCCGGTCGTCGGTCACGGGCGACGGGAATGTCACCAGCCGGCCGCCGTAGTAGCGGCTGTTCGAGAAGGCGATCAGGCTCTCGTGGCGGCTGCGATAGTGCCAGTCGAGGTTCCGCCGGGGGATGTTGGCAGCCAGGCACTCGTCGAGGATCGACTCCTGGTCCGTGACGTCCGTCCCGTCCTCGATGTCGTCAACGCCGCGATCGCCGACGTTGGTCGGCGGCAACTGCTCGGGGTCGCCGACGATGACGACCTGCTTCGCCCGGGCGAGCGCGCCGACCGCATCCCACGGCGAGATCTGGGACGCCTCGTCGAAGATGACGACGTCGAACGGCTCCTTGTCGGGCGGCAGGTACTGCGCGATCGAGAGCGGGCTCATCATCACGCAGGGGGTGAGCTTGGTCAGCGCCGTCGGCATCCGACCGAACAGCTTGCGCAGCGGCATGTGCGCGGTCTTCTTCGTCAGCTCGTGCGAGAGCGTGCCCCATTCCGGATCGGCCCCGAAGGCTGTCGCCCCTGGTATGCCGCCGCCGAGGCGTGAGCGGACGACCTGCTTCGAGAGTTCCGTGACGCGGGCATCGGCGGCGCGGAAACGCTGGATGGCATCCTCGTGCCGCTCGGGCAGGAACCGACACAGCGCCGGATCGTGGCTGACGACGCGGTCGATCCACCAGCGCGCATAAGCGGTCTCGAACGCCACCTCGGCACGGTCGGGTGCGACGCGCCCCACTTCGAGCGCTTCGATCAGCGGCGTGAGACCGGTCTGCCGCGCGTTCTGGGCGGCGGACTGCCACGCGCACCACCCCTGTGCGCGTCCCAGACCGGAGTTCCAACGCCGGGCGAGCGCGAGGCTTTGCTCGATCCAGTCGGCGTCGGCGGCCAACGGCTCTTCGGGATCGGGGCGACCGGCCAGGAGGCCGAGCGCTTTCGTGGCCTCGGTTGCCCGGGTGCGATCCTGCGCGAAGGCCGCGTAGGCCTGGGCGATCCGGCCGCCTACCGCGAGGGCTCGGGTCTGGCGCTCGACGAGTTGAACGAGGTGATCGCGCAAGCCGTCGATCCCGAGCGACAGAGGCCCAAGGATGTCGAGAAGCTGCTCGACCTTTTCGGCCCAGGTGATCGCCGGCGCGAACTCGGACGCTGCACAGTCGGGATTGCTCCAGGGCAGCCCGAGCCGGGCGAGGATCAACTCCTCCAGGCATCCGGCTTTGACGTGCTTGGCGACTTCGATCAGCCCCGTGAGATCCGGCCCGAGATCGGCTGGCAGCGGGCCCTCCGCGTAGGGCTGGACCTGTGCGGACACCTTCTTCAGCTTGCCGCCCTTCACCAGGAAGTTCGAACCCTGTGCGGCGACCCAATCGGCCAGCAGGGCGCTCAGATTCTGATCGAGGATGCCCGGTCCGTAGCGACCGGTGAGGCGGCCGAGCAGCTGGGCCTTCGTCGTCTGGAAGCGCTCGCGCGCGGCGACGGCCCGACGCAGATCGCCTGTGCTGTCGGCGAGGAACGCCGCTCCACACTGTGCCTCGGGACGTACGAGATAGTTGCCGAGCACCATGAGCCCGCGCGTGCCGGCATAGGTCGCGAGCAGAGACGGCAGGCCGATCGCTTCGGCGAACGCCTGGCCGCTGACCCGGAGCGCGCCGAGAGTCTGCTCCACGGTCCGGATCGCCGCGCCCATGTCATCGCGCCAGACCGGTGACCACTGGGTGGTTTGGACACCCTGAAGCGGGTGATCCACAAGCGAGCCCACGGATGCCAGGATGGGGCGAAGCTCTCGGCAGGCCACGCGCAGGTTGGCGAGCGTCGCCTCGTTGTGGGCGAGGTGATCCGGCCATGTGAGCACGAGCGGAGCCTCGGCAGTGCCGGCCGCGATGACGCGCCCGAAGGCCTCGTAGGCGGAGAGCCCATTCTCGCGCCGCCGATGCAGGGCGTTCACGAGGCCGTTGAGTTCTTCGCGCAAACTCGCGAGCTCGCTCGTCGCCGCATCCCAGGTGCCCTGCGACGGGGTCGAGCGCTCGTGCCAGGCCCGACGTAGCTGGCCGAGAACGGCCGATTTCTGCGCCTTGGTCGAGTGGACCTCCAGGCAGTAGTCGCCGAGGCCGATCTCCTGCAGGCGGCGCTGCACGACCTCCAGGGCGGCGGTCTTCTGCGAGACGAACAGCACGGTGCGGCCCTGCGCGAGGCACTGGGCAATCATGTTGCCGATCGTCTGGCTCTTGCCGGTGCCGGGGGGTCCGAACAGCACGAAGTCCTTGCCGCCGGCGGCGGCGAGAACGGCGGAGAGCTGCGAGGAATCGGCCGACAGCGGCGCGAAGACGGTCTCGGGCGGGTGCTCCCGGTCGAGGCGGGTCGGCTCGGGAAACGGCGTGCCGTCGCCGTAGGAATGCTTCGGCGTGTCGATGAGGTGGCGGACGACGGGGTTGCGTTTCAGCACCTCCGCCCGATCGACCAGATCCTTCCACATCAGGTACTTGGTGAAGGAGAAGGCCGAGAGCACGACATCCGGCACCACCTCCCAGCCGCGCAATTCCTTCACGTGCTGGCGGACGATCCGGAAGATGCCGTCGACGTCGAACCCGGAATCATCCCGGGGGAGATCCCCTTCCAACTCCGGCATGCGAAGCTTGAAGTCCTCGCGCAGCATCTCCAGCAGGGTCGGATTGATCCGGACCTCGTCGTCGTGGAGGGCGAGCTTAAAGCCGGCCCTCACGCTGGACCGCTTGAGGGTGACCGGGACGAGGAGCAGCGGGGCGCGATAGGCGGCCTCGCCGTCCTTCTTGGTCCATGACAGGAAGCCGATCGCGAGAAAGAGGATGTTGGCCCCGCCCTCCTCAAAACCGTTGCGGGCGAGCCGATAGAGATCGAGCAGACGGCGATCGAGGTCGGCCTCTGTCGAGGTCGTGTAGATCTCTTTCCGCGCGAGCGCCGCTTCGAGGTAGCTGCGGCGGCCGTCATCGTGGTGACGGCGGGCGTAGAGATCTGCGCTGCGCTCGTCGGATCCGGTCAGCACGTCCGAGAGCGGCTTCAGGCGATAATCGGTCCCCGCCGCGAGGCCGTCTTCCAAAGCCCCTGGCGAGATGCATTCGAGGACGACGGAGCCTTTGCCAGGCTTGAAGTTCAGGAGCTTGTTGCGGAGCGTCAGGTCGAGCAGCTTGCGCTTCCAGCGCTCCACGCGTCCGACCGGGGTCTCCGGAGCTTCGTCGACGGGCGCTCGTGGCTCGTCGTCGAATGTCGGCGTCGCCCCGAGTGGCTGATTGATCGGCTGGGTCGGCGCAGGCGCGACGTCGCCGGGTTTCGCGCCGCCGAGGTCCATCGGGCGGATGCCGCGCCGGCGGCAGCGCCGGACGTCGATGGCGACCTCGAGCGCGGCGGGCGCTTCGTCCTCGACCTGGGCGCTCCCTTGCGCCGTGGCGACTTTGAACGTGGCTGGCGGATTGTGGGTCAGCAGCGTCGTCTCGACGAGGATCAGATCCTGCAGATCGCGCCGCTTGCGCAGCAGTTGCATGTCGTCGACGGCAGCGCTCGTGAAATCCTCATCCTGCAGCCAGACGCCGACGAAGGCATGGCCAGCCGTGAGGACGAGCACTGGGTTGAGCCCGGCCTGTTCGAGGCAGGCCGCGTAGAGCAGCGAGAGATCGAGACAGGTCCCTACCTTACGCTCCAGCACGTCGCTCGGGCCGCGCACCTTCTGTCCGGCCTGCTCGAAGCTCGCCGGCGGCAGCACGTAGGCGATGCGCCTGTCCGCGAGCGCCGCCCAGATCGCCTCGGCGAGTTCCCAGGCGCGAGACTTCTTGCCGGTCGTGTAGCCGCTCAGACCTGTCTCACGTCCGGCATCCCCGAGCTTCGTGGCAGCATCGCGCAGGACGACATCGACCGCCGGATCGTTAGGGCGAACGAAGGCCGCGAGAAGCTCGGGGGCGCTTCGGCCACCGCCCCAGTGCGAGGGCGGCAACAGGCGCAGCTCTTCGATGAGCCGAGCCTGCTCGCCGCTCCCATCGTCCAGGCTCACCATCAGTTCCAGGCGACTGGCCTCGGTAAACCCTGCCAGCAGCGCGGCATCGAGGCGGAGATCCGGCGTCTCGATGTGGTGGTCCGATCCCGCCGGGATCCGATCGATGCGCAGCGTCAGCGACTGCACGACCGCTGGTCGGCTCTCGATGCGCAGCTGGACGTCAAGGAGATCCTGCTCGGACGCGTTCGCGATTACCAGCTCCCGGACGACCGGGACCGCGTTCTCGTGGTAGGCGAGGCTGACGTGCTCCGTAGCCGAGCACGTGATCTGGATACCGTCCTGCACGGCTTCCCCCACTGTCATCAGCTTGACTGTAGGAGGACACCCTAAGGTAGTGCAAGGTCGGCGATTTGCCGACGACCTAACCTAAATCAAGGACCTCAGGAATTCCGCTTGGCGAATGTTGCGGTGATTTGATCTGCCCGCGGCTTCCGGCGCTCCGCGGCCGAGTCAAAGCGAAGTCCTTCCCGGGAAGTGTTTGTCGAACGGCATGGCGGCGCGGTTGAGCAAGCCGTCGAGCGCCGGCCGGGCCAAATTCTGAGGCTCACCGACCTATTGTCAGAATTGTCGGTTGTGTCAGCCCGGGTACGACGGAAGCGCTGGGAATGGACGTGGTGGATTTCCCAGCCCTGCTACGTCTGACAATAGGGCCAATAGTGACATAAGCTCTTCCGTCGTACCGCGGTTCCAGCGGCACCTTCAGCCAGCCCGGTCCTACGAGCCGGCGTATTGCGCGTCGGCGACGTGGTCCATCCAAGTCACGGCCTTGCCGTCGAGGCGCTCCTGGATCGTGATGTGTGTCATCGCCGTCGTCGCGGTGGCTCCGTGCCAATGCTTTTCGTTCGGCTCGAACCAGACGACGTCGCCCGGCGCGATTTCTTCGATCGGCCCGCCCTCACGCTGAACCAAGCCGCGCCCTAACGTGACGATCAGCGTCTGGCCGAGCGGGTGCGCATGCCACGCCGTGCGTGCGCCAGGCTCGAAGGTGACGCTCGCCATCGCCACACGGGCGGGATCGGGCGCGCTGTGAAGCGGGTCGATCCGCACTATGCCGGTGAACCACTCGGATGGGCCAGCGCCCGAGGGCTGGCTGCCGCTGCGCTTGATGTCCATGCGACCTCTCCTGCGTGAGTTCTAGTAGCGCGCGTCAGAGCGACCAGCCGCCATCGACCGAGATCGACGCGCCGGTCACGAACGCACCGAGGTCCGAACACATCCACAGGACGGCTTCCGCAATCTCCTCAGGCTTGCCGAGCCGTCCGACCGGCTCGAGGTCAATCGCTTTTTGGATGTCGCCGCCGGTGAAGCGGTCCATCATCGGCGTTTCGATGTTGCCGGGGAGGACCGCATTCACCCGGATGCCCGCCTTCGCGTAGTCGAGCGCGGCCGACTTGGTGAGGCCGATCAGGGCGTGCTTGGAGGCAGCGTAGCTCGCGCCCCCCGGCACACCTCGGATGCCAGCGCCGGACGAGGTGTTGACGACCACGCCGCCGCCCTGACGCAGCATCTGCGCGATCTCATGCCTCATGCACACGAAGGTGCCGCGCAGGTTGATGCCGAGGATGCGGTCCCACTCGTGAAGGGCGATCTCGTGGACGGGCGTGGCTTTGTTTTCGACGCCGGCGTTGTTGAACGCGCAGTCGAGGCGGCCGAACCGCTCGACGGTACGGGCCACGGCCGCCTCGATCTCCTCGGGGATAGACACGTCGCAGCGGATCGCGAGCACCTCGCCACCCTCCGCTTTGATCTCAGCGCGAAGCTGATCGAGCGCGTCCTCGGTCCGGTCGGTAATCGCGACCCGCGCGCCTTCTCGCGCGAACGCGATAGCGGCGGCGCGGCCGATGCCGCTGGCCGCCCCCGTGATGAAGGCGACTCTTCCGGTAAAGCGATGCATGTCTCGATCTTTCGGCTGACTTTGATGGGCCAGACGTAGCGATCGCGTGGACCGACGATCAGCCGCTCGATCCTCAATGGAACGATGAGCCCCGCTCATCGTCGAGCAGGCGTACGCCCTATAGGCCGAGCGGTTTGACCTCGCGGATCAGGTCGATGAGGAACCGCAATCCGGTCGGCAGTTGGCGGCGGCCGGGATAGTACAGGTGGAAGCCGGGCCCCATCGGAGCCCAGTCCGCCAATACGACGCGGAGCTCGCCGCGCTCGACCAAAGGCGCGATGCAGGGCTCAGGCAGGTAAGCGAGTCCGCCGCCGGCGACCGCGAGCGCCAGGGCGAACTGCGTGTTGTCGATCGTCACCGCTCCGGGAACGTCGAGCGCGATCATCTCGCCCGCCCTCTCGAACTCCCACCGGTAGAGGCTCTCGTCGCCCAGCCGAATGCGCAAGCAGCGGTGAGCCGCAAGGTCGCGCGGATGATCCGGCGTCCCGTGCCGACCGAGATAGGCCGGAGAGCCAACAACGGCCCAGCGCAGCTCGGCCGACAAGCGCTGCGCGACCATGTCCTGAGGGACGGTGCCGCCGTATCGGATGCCGGCGTCGGCTCCGGTCTCGACGACGTCGAGCAGGTCGTTGGACACCCGGACGTCGACCTCGATCTTCGGGTGGCGGTCGTGGAAGAGCGGCAGCACGGGGGCGAGCAGCAGCGTGCTCGCGTGCTCGAGCACGTTGAGCCGGATCCGCCCTGTGGCTTCGGCCGGAGCCCGGTGCCCGTTGAGCCCATCGAGCGCGGAGCCGATCGCAGCGAAGGGAGCATCCAGCGAGGCCAAGAGATCTTCCCCTGCCGCAGTCAGCGTGACGCTGCGACTGGTGCGGTTGACAAGGCGCACGCCGAGGCGCGCCTCCATCGCCTTAAGTGCGTGGCTGAGCGCCGAGGCGCTGACGCCGAGTTCTAAGCCTGCTCGCCGAAAGCTGCGGTGACGCGCGATGGCGAGAAAGGTCCCCAGGTCGGCCAGGTCGGTGCGATCAATCCGCATCGGAGCAGTGGAACGACGGCGCGCAGGAAAGCAACGGCCTGACGTCCGATCTGCGAACCAACGCCCACGCTCCCAGTTCGGTATCCGATTTTTCGGAGCCGTCGCACCCAAGCTGATGATCTTAATCTGCAGCCGACACAATGCCACCCAATGTATACGAACTTGTAATTCGCATACACCGGGCATAGCGCAATGGAGTGAGATCACCACCACGATGAGCACCGATCAGAGCAATCGCACCCAATCGTTTACGCGGCCGGGCACATTTACATCAGTTCAGATCCGGCGTGAATAAAACGCATCCCGTAGCCTTGAAACTTAGTAAGATTGATCAGTCGTCGGATATCCGGCCAGCATATCACGATTCACAATATGTAAGACACACCCGGTCTGTTAAAAATAGACGATAGAATGCCATAACGGCATGCCACTAGGCCGCGCGAGCCATAACTAACAGCTCGTTGAACATGCCACGAAGCTTGACTAAATCCTCGTCATATTTAAGGTAAATATCGATATTCTCTCGCGTCTTCTGTTTTATGAGGCAAAACCTGCCTTCTCCCTGCGACCGCCATTCACCGGCGAGGTCTGTGGCTCGCTTGTGCCGAATATTTACCTGCGTCCAATTTTCTGTATATCTCGACACATTGGGCCCGATCACAGGAGGTTGTTGTACGATGCGCGAGAGAGGAACGCCACGTTTCTGTAGTGCGACATGCAAAGCGAGGGTAGCATCGGCATTGACCACTCGAGCGGCAGCAGGAATATTGTTCCAGTCCTCTACTACGTAGACATCCAAGGGCGCACCAACCCAAGTGCTGGCAAACCGCGTGACCGGTGCGCCAAGCGCTTTGCGAGCGATTTCGATGTCGTCATCGCTAGGCAAAGCAGCGCCAATCCATTCCTTTGACTGTTCACCTAGCGGTCCAGGAAAGCATAATTCATACTCACAGACCTTTGCTGCTCGGGTCACAAACCCTGTAGCTTGTTGAAATTGGCGCTTTTGCTTCGCCTGGCCCATCGATGCAGTCTCCCTTGACGCAGGCCATTATCGCATTGGCGGGTGTTTCCGGCCCCTTAATCGACGAATGACGATTGCCGCGAGCAAGAGCGCCGCAGCCACAATCGTCGCGTATAGTTGAGGAGTTGCAGCGGTGTGCGCTGGCTTGGTGAAAGGACGGCGACAAGGGCAAGCGCAGCGTAGCCTCCATGCTTAAAAGGACGCCCGCTGAACTCTGAAGCACAGCTTCATCAAACCATTCGATCCGGCCCAACGGGAAGCAACCGGTGGAGGCGGCAAATCGTGCAGGTGGCACTACCACTGTCGTAGCCGCCGGTCGACGCAGGATGGGGAACTTAGATAGACATAGGATTGAAGACAGCAGAGCACGACAACGACTTTAAACTAAACGGGCCCGACATATCATCGATGACCCGTCTCAGAACAGTCGATCAGAGAAGCGCAAGAGCGCGTCAATCGTCGTCACCAAAGGCGCGATTTCCGGAAAATCAAGATCCTCCAGAAAACGCAACTCTGCCTCGACTTGATCCGGGTCGATCTCACGATGCCAAGCTCGGTATCGTCCGTCTTGGCCGGCATTCCATTTGTAGCCGCGCTCGCGCAACCGATCCTTCACTTCATAGGGTGTTCCAATAGCCCAAATCTTCATAGTCGGACGGTTCGCTGCATCGAGCAACTTAGACATGGTAATCTCGTGAGACACTGGAAGGGGCATTTCAAGAAGTTCTAATAACGCATAACAGTCATCGAGCGCTCTGTGGCCTTCGAACCAGAATGATTGCTGGTAGGCAAGGTAAAAGAGCTTCGTACCCTCCACGCCCTGAGCCCTCCATGGAATTTGGGTTTGTGAGCACGCCCACGCCTTATCCATAAATACCGAGCTTAAACGCTCACAAAAGCGTCGATCAAACTCGGCATTGTGCGCGATTATCAAATCGGCTGACGCAACAAACTCGCGAATTGTGCTATCGTCAATGTTGCAGCCGGCAACAATCTCGTCCGTTATCCCGGTCAGCTGCGCTACCTGCTTCGGGATTGGTTTCGCAGGCTGTCGAAAGGTCTGGAATTCGGACAATGGTCCAAAAACCGTCCCACTGGGACCAAAAGCAAAACGCAACATTCCAAGTTCGATGACCTCATCAACCGAGACATCAAGGCCGGTGGTCTCCACATCAACGATCAGTCCAATTTTCGCGTGCTCAGGAAGAGGCCACTCGTACAATCCCCGCCTTTCGAGCTTGCGGAGAACGCGATAGTTTGGCGAAGATTGCAGCGCGATGGCGTGCAGTTCGGCTTCAAAATCCGTCATCCCATCCTCCTGATGTAGATCACAGCGAACGAAAGTTCTTGCCCTGGCTTGCGCCGGCAATGCGGACGTAGGGACAATCGGAGAGATGACCTCAGCGCGTTCCGTCGACCTTGACGCCGGCGAAAGCTGTCGAGTGCATTTGCGAATGCGATGAGACCCGGATTGCGTCAGGGCCGATTGGAAAGATCCCACTCGTCGCGCGCTCTGCGGCCGGACCTTCATCGAGGTCGGCGGCCACACTCATTCCGCTCACACCCTCTTCTGTGAGCGCCGCGACGGGTTGCAGAGCTTCAAAGCGTCGAATGAGGGGCAAAAGTAGGCCCGGCATAGTCCGGTGCAGCTGATCGCGCAGGTGACACGTCATCCGCTCAATAGTTGCAATGACGGGCACACCAAAATGAGCGTCAACATCTATTCCTTGAACAGTAAGATGTGGCGGTAGCCCAGCGGATCCAAACCAGTCGATGCATGCACTCGTTGTGATATCAATTGATGAGTAGCCCTGGTCGCGCAGAAATGAGCGCAGCAATAGGCGAACGGCAGCGACATCGCGCTCCAGAGGCTTACGCAGCCGCGGACCTAAGACGCCACCGCCGCGCTTGACACTGTACGCACCAGCCCATCCCGCCCGCGCGTCGATCACAACAAGATCCTGGTTGACGCACCGGATGGCGGGCTGATCATAGCGCAAACTGAGTCGGGCCAAGCTCTCTGCGGTGTTCGAGGAAACTAAGCCGTCGGCAGCGGCCGTGATCGGGATGGCGGGATTATGCAAAACTTCGAAACGATTACTGGCTTGCAACGCCTCGGCAAAGGCTTTCTCAAGCAATATTCCGTGCCTTTTTACCACCGATGCCGAAATACTTATCAGGCGGCTCAGTTCTGGCCCAAGCACCTCATCAAGCGGGAATTTTGTATTGATCGCAGCGGCAACTGCATCAGTCGCGGCCTTCAGCAACGGATCATTTACTGATCGGTTTGGCGGGGGAGACAGCATCTGATCACCTCAACAGGCGCAAGGAAGCTACAGCCAGAGGCTGCTGATCGGCTGAATAAACTGCGCATTTTTGCGTATTTTGCGCAAATCGGCATAGTTTCTGATCCGAGGAAAAAATGATTGCGCCGGGTCAGTGCCGGGCGGCCCGAGCGCTCCTCAATCTCTCACAGAAACAGCTTGCCGATGCCGCCGGCGTTAGCCTGCGCACCGTTCAAGGATTCGAGCGCGGAGATAGAACGCTCCACAGGCTAGCGATGAACGCTATTGAGCGAGTCCTGAATGATAAAGGAATCGTCTTGATTACGCAGACAGATTGGATCGGTGTTAAACTAAAAACCTCCGGAAACTCGGCATAGTGCGCAGAGGACGAACTCGTTGACGTCCCTGCAGCGCTTCAAAATGAAAAAGTTATCACCGTTATCCACAGAGCAGGAGCCCGCGAAGGATTGGTTAAAAGCCCACACCGCCAGCGCGCCGACTTCGGGATCTCCGCGTCGGGGGAGGGGAGGGCCACAATCGTCGCCGTCGGAGCTCGATCAGCTCCTCCGCGCCTCCACCCCAACAAGAGCTTCGCCCTAGGGCTCAGATTTGATCATCCTCTGCGTGACAATGTCCAAGGAGGATGCCGGGCCGTCGATTCGGTGTGGCCCAGGACTGGACATTCGCTCCTCCTCGTTCCAGGCATTCGCGCCTTCAAAGGCCATCCTCCAAAGCTGCAGGATTTGCTTACCGCAAACTTCCCGACTAGCCGGCAGCATTGCGCCAAGCCCTCCGGGAGCGGCTCGACGCATTGGCGGCCGCCTAGCGGCACTGATCAGGCAGCCTTCACGCTCGCTAGGAAGCGGGACACCTCCTGCGTCAGGTTCTCCGCATGGACAGCGAGTTCCCGGGCTGCGCCGAGGACCTGCGTCGCCGCAGCGCTCGTCTGACCTGCCCCTTCCCGAACATTGGTGATTGCCGCCGTGACCAACTCCGTCCCCTGCGCAGCCTGGGCGACATTCCGTGCGATCTCTTGGGTCGTCGCGCCCTGCTGCTCCATCGCAGCAGCGATCCCGACGGACGCGTTCGAAATCTCGCCGATCACACCCCCCATCGCCCGGATGTCAGAGACCGCCTGCTGCGTCACTGCCTGGATCTCAGCAATCTGCTCACCGATTTCGCTGGTCGCCTTGGTGGTCTGACCAGCCAAGTGCTTGACCTCTGCCGCCACCACGGCAAAGCCCTTCCCAGCCTCTCCGGCCCGGGCCGCTTCGATCGTGGCGTTGAGCGCCAGCAGGTTCGTCTGTGCGGCGATGTCGGAGATTACCGCCACGACCGTGCTGATGCGCTCGGCGCTGACGGCAAGCTTCTGGACGGTGAGATCCGTTTGATCGGCCTTGGCGACACCTTGCTGGGCGACCTCGGTTGAACGGCCGACCTGATGGACGATCTCTTGTACGGACGCAGACATCTCCTCGCTGGCTGCAGCGACCGTCTGCACGTTGGCGGATGTCTGGAGGGCCGAGCCGGCAGCCGCGACGGTTTGCTGCGTAGTCTCGGCAGCCGTGGTTGCCATGGAATGGGCGGTGGCCTCCATCTCGGTGGCCGCACCGGCAAGCCCCTGGACAAGGGCGGAGACGTTGTGCTCGAACTTCGTCATCAGACCAGCCAGCACATTCACCCGACGCAGCTTGATCTCGCTCTCGGCGGCCTGCTCAGCCGCAAGCTCACGAGCAAGGTCTGCACTCCGCGTGGCTTCGGCCGTCGCCTGCTCAGATGCGGTCATGGCCTTCGCCAACTGACCGGCTGCCAGGATAAGAGCGCCAGCCTCGACCAGAAGGATCACGGCGTGGATGACGACGCGGGTGTAATCGGCACCGCCCGGGAACACGGCCGCCGGATAGAGGATATTCAGCGCGAGGTGGTGGATAGCCACGACAGCCGTGGCAGCGAGGATCGCACTCCAGCAGCACCAGCCCGCGACGACCGCGAGGGCCGCGAAGAAGAGCATATGCATGTCGATCTGCAGATGCGTGCCCGCGGTGCTGAACACCACCAAGCCCACGAGGGACATGGCTGCCGCGGAGGATAGCTGACGCGTGATCGCAGCTGGACCATTAACGCGTGCGACCAGTGCGACTACGGCGACCAAAACGCCTCCGAAAGCGGCCACAGGTCCGGGGCCGGCATCCGACAACCATGCCGCGAGAACAGCGACGACATAGAGGAGCCCCAGCGCGCCGAGCATCACGGGCAGAAAGGCGCGTCGCAGCGCCGAGAGGTTGCTGGTAGGCGTCATAGCTGGCGTTCCCGGGTCATAGGCGGTGTCACGGAGTTGTGAGGCAAGCAGCCACTTACCGCGGCGGCTGCAACGACGAGCGTCGCGCCCTCGCGGTAAAGCGCACTCACGAGGCCGGGTGGAGCGGACCTCAGGATCAAGAGATGCCCGCGCGCTGACATCCACATAATCCGAGCATCGGCGGCGTCGGCGGCTGACGGCACCAGTTCGCGCGGTCTCAGTCTCAGGACCGCGACGGGCGCATCATGCCGTGGTCTGAGCGAGAGGCAGGTCGGGCCGAGCCCGCAGAGAACTATGAAGCCGATGGCCAGGACGCGATTTGCGCGTCTCGGATAAGAGCTGCCTTCGAGACGGCAAGATCTAAAGTGGCCTTTGACCATTTGCGGCGGCGGACGGAGAGCGGAAATTGCCCCGCTTGGATTGCCACCCAATGGTTTAAAGGAACTTTATTCCTCCATGCCGTGCGGATCTCGAATGTACTCAAATCGCTCGTTTGGTCATCATAGAGTTTAATGAGCGAGTTCTGCAACACGGCTAGGTTGTGGGCGGCATGCCCCTTTTGGCCATTTCGCTCTGCCCAAACTGCCAAGCGTTGTCGACCATTCTCTGCCACACCGGCGAGCTAGGCTACTCGCGAGCGGATCTTCTTGAACTCTGTTCCCCTCCAATGGTGTCACGTAGCGAGGGAGTGGCAGCTACCGCGTGGATGCTCGTGAGATGGCTGCCGCCCAGATTGGTCAAAATTCAAGACTTTCGGCAAAAATGGTTGAACGTGTTTTCAGAATGGGTTACATTTGCCGAAAAATATGACCGAAAGTAGCAGCTTCCGCCGCTCTCTTGGCTATGCCCGCGTCTCGACCGTCGGTCAGACTTTGGAGACGCAGCTTGCCCAATTGGCAGACGCCGGATGCACGACGATCTTCCGAGAGAAAGCGAGCGGGGCGAAGGCGAGCCGCCGAGAGCTGCAGAAACTGATCAAGGCCCTCGAGCCGGGAGATGAGGTCGTGGTGACACGGATTGACCGCCTCGCCCGTTCAACCTTCGACCTGTTCGGCATCGTCAAACTCATCGTGGACGCGGGAGCCAAGTTCCGATCGCTGGCCGAGCCTTGGGCTGACACCAGCAACAGCACCGGCCGCCTGATGCTCGCTGTCCTCGGTGGCCTCGCCGACGTAGAACGCGACCTGATCCGCACCCGCACCGCCGAAGGGCGCAGCCGGGCCAAGGCACGTGGTGTGCACATGGGACGTCCAGCCCGCCTGACACCGCTTCAACAAGCGGAGGTATGCCAGCGTCTCGAGGATGGTGAGACGCACGCCGATCTGGCTCGCAGCTATGCGGTCGGCATCTCAACAATCCAGCGCATAAAGAGGTGGGCGCAGCGGACAGGCGAGCCAAGCATTCCGACGTCCAGTCGAGCGGAATAGCGGGGCCGTACGAGGCCGATCTCGCGCCGCATGAGCATTCCCGCGTCTGTAAAAGGCCTTACCCACCTGGAGCGCCATCGGAGCGTAGAAGCCCGCTGGCTATCTGAGAGGCTGGTCTGCGAGTGAGGAATAGGAAGACCGATGTGATGATCGCGCGCACAGCCTCCGCCAAGCTCAACGCGCTGCAGCACAGCGCGGCAGCAGGGTCCATCTTGGACCTTCGAGATGCTGCTCAGCGCAGCTTGAACTGGTGCGCGCCACCTGAGCGCCGAGCACACCCCACCGCCTTGGGTACGACGCAACCTAATCAGATGCTGCTCGCACGCCGTGTTACAGGCAACCCAGCGGTCAACCCCACCCACCCATACACACGAGGGAACACCTCCTATAGGTTACTTACGCGGGCTTCTTCGATCCGGGCTTCGGCTATGCCGGGGCCGGCGGGGCGGGGGCGCGGGCCGTGCTGGAGGTCCGCTCCCGCGACGTGCCGTTCCTCCTCGAGGACGGGCAGATCGTCGGCCGCCTCGTCTACGAGCGCATGCTCGACCTGCCGGAAACGCTCTACGGGGCGGGGGCGGGCTCGAACTACCAGGCTCAGGGGCTCAAGCTCTCGAAGCATTTCACGCTGTAATCCGGCCCGGACCCGCCGGCGGGAGCATCGATCGCATGGACGCGGTGGACCGGAAGATCCTCGACCTGCTCCAGCAGGACGCGACGCTCCCGATCGCCGAGCTCGCCGAGCAGGTCGGGATCAGCGCGGCGCCGTGCTGGCGCCGGGTGAAGAAGCTGGAAGCCTCCGGCGTGATCCGGCGACGGGTCGCCCTGGTGGATCGCCGCAAGGTCAACGTCCCCACCACAGTGTTCGTGGCCGTGAAGGCGCCGCGCCACGCCGCCGACTGGTCCGACGCCTTCCGGCGGGTGGTGGCCGGCTTCCCCGAGATCGTGGAGGCCTGGCGCCTGACCGGCGAGATCGATTACCTGCTGCGGATCGTGGTGCCGGACATCGAGGCCTACGATGCAGTCTACCAGCGCCTCATCGCCAAGCTCGACTTCTCGAACCTGTCCTCGTCCATCGCCATGGAGGAGATGAAGTACACGACCGCCGTCCCGACGATCTACGTGACGTGATCGCGCCGCGGCGGACCTCAGCCCGCCGCCACCGCGTAGGTCCGGTGGATCGAGGTATCCTGCGCCCGGTGGTCGTAGCCGTAGACGTGGATCGAGACGGCCGCATCCGGTCCGTCATTGGCGATCCGGTGCAGGTTCGGCCCCGAAGGCATCATGCAGGCGACGAAGCCGGGCTCACGGACGACGTCCTGCGTCGCCACCGCGTGGGTCTCGCTGATCGGGCGATACCACGTCTCCCGCAGGCTGCCGCGCAGCAGGCCGAAGCAGCACGAGCAGTGATGGTCGTGGACCGGCGTCACCGCGCCGGGAGCCCAGACCATCGCCCAGACGCTGATCGCCTCGCTGCCGAACAGAAGATTGCGGCTCAAGCCCGGACCGCGGCCGAGCAGCTTCGTCGAGTCGAGAAGGTCCGGCCGAGCCAGGATGCGGAGCAGAGCGGCGCGCGCCGAGGCCAGATAGGCATCCGGCGAGCGGCGCGCGGAGCGGGCGAGACTCGCCAACATCGCCTCGACATCGGTCGGGCTGGTCGTCTGCGGCATCGGCGGGTCTCCTTCGGCGCGCTTCGCGAGGCTGTGCAAAGGGTACCGAAAGGCCGACGCTGCCGGATTGCGTTGTTGCGCGCATTTCCCCCCGACGCGGCAATGACATTGCGTTCCAGGGCTCATTTGCGGAATGCTGTTGCGCGCTTTGCGCGCGCGCTGCGAAGCCGCCGCCGAAACAGGGGATCGTGCTGCGGACGCAACTCTCTTTGCGCCACTCAGGTCCTTCGCGGCACCAAGGCAGTCCAGCGCGCGGTCTCTGCCGCGCACAGCTGCAGACGGTCCGTGCAGGGCCGAGGGGGAGAATACCCCGGGGGTCTTAACCCGCCGCGGCCTCATCGAGCAGCCACGCCACCGCGCCCGTGCTGGTTACGCGACCGGCGGGCAGGTCCTCACCCGCGGCGAGCCGGGTGAGGGGCGCCCTCTTGCCGGCACCCGTGACCAGGAACAGGACGTGCCGCGAGGAGGCGAGCGCCGGCAGCGTCAGGCTGATCCGCGGGACGAAGGGCTCCAGACCGGCCTCGGGCACGGGGGCTACGAGCCGGTGGGTCTCGTCGACGGCGGGCTTTCCGGGGAACAGCGAGGCGGTATGCCCATCCTCGCCGAGGCCGAGCAGCACGAGATCGAACAGCGGCCGTGCCGGATCGAGGCGCTCGGCGCCGTAGAAGTCCAGGAGTGTCCGCTCATAAGCGCGGGCCCCCACCTCCAGTCCCAGGTCGGAGGGGATGAAATGGAGATGCGTCGGCGGGATCCGCGAGCCGTGACCGAACGCCTCGCGGACCATCCGCACGTTGCTGCGGGCATCGTCCCAGGGGACCGCGCGGTCGTCGCCGAAGAACCAGTGGATCCGCTCCCACGGCACACGCGTCGCGTAGTCCGGCCCGGCGAGCAGACCGTATAGTAGCTTCGGCGTCGAGCCGCCCGAGAGGCTGATCGCGATCCGCTCGGAGCGGCTCTCGCCGCAGGCCGCGATCAGCCGCTCGGCCGCCTCCCGGGCGACCGCCTGCGGATCCTTCAGGACGTGGGTGCCGATGGGAAGGCTCACGCGCTGACCCCTTTCTCTACGTCTTCGGCTCCTGGTGGCCGCCGAAGCCCTTGCGCATCGCCGAGAGCAGCTTGTCGGCGTAGCTGGCGTGCTCGCGGGAGCGGAAGCGGCGGTAGAGAGCGGCGGAGAGCACTGTCGCCGGGACGCCCTCCTCGACGGCGGCGTTGATGGTCCAGCGGCCCTCGCCCGAATCCTCGACGTAGCCCGAAAAGTCGGTCAGTTGCTCGTCGCCGGCCAGAGCCTGGGCGGTCAGGTCGAGGAGCCACGACGACACGACGCTGCCGCGCCGCCAGACCTCGGCGATGTCGCCCATGTTGAGGTCGAAGCGGCGCTCGGCCGGAAGCTCCGCGGCATTGGCGTGGCGGAGGATGTCGAAGCCCTCGGCATAGGCCTGCATCAGGCCGTACTCGATGCCGTTATGGACCATCTTGACGAAGTGTCCGGCGCCAGTCGGGCCGGCATGGATGTAACCCTGCTCGGCCCTCAGGTCGCGACCCTCCCGGTTTGGCGTCTTGGGGATGTCGCCGACCCCCGGCGCAAGGGTCTTGAAGATCGGATCGAGGCGGTCGACGGTCTCTTTGTCGCCGCCGATCATCATGCAGTAGCCGCGCTCCAGTCCCCAGACGCCGCCCGAGGTGCCGACATCGACGTAGTGCAGGCCCTTTTCCTTGAGGGCGAGGCCGCGGCGGACATCGTCGCCGTAGAAGGAATTGCCGCCGTCGATGATGCAGTCGCCGGACTGCATCAGGTCCGAGAGGGTCTGGACCGCCTGCTCGGTGATCGCGCCCGCCGGCAGCATCACCCAGGCCGCCCGCGGCACCTCCAGCTTGGAGACCAGATCCTCCAGGCTGGACGCGCCGACCGCCCCGGCCTCGACCAGGGCCGCAACCGCGGCGGGGTTCTGGTCGAACACCACGGCTTTGTGGCCATCGCGAAGGAGACGCCGGACGATGTTGCCGCCCATCCGGCCGAGGCCGATCATGCCGAGTTGCATTGCTGCCCTTCCTTACCGGTCGACCCCGCGAGACGGGGTTGAGGTTCTACGGCTTCGCCGACGTCAAACCCTGAAACGCGACGCTTTCCCGGACCCCTGGAACGCCGTGGACGGTGATCCGGGACCCGGCACGAGACGTGCCGTGAAACGGCTCCGAACACCTAGCCATCTTCATCCGGATGCTGCGCGTCTCCTTGTGCCGGGTCCCGGCTGGCATTCCGCTGGCGCTGCATGCGCCCGGCAAAGGGCGGCGACCACAGGCCGCCGCCCCTTCCCGACGCATCACGCCACTGCGGCCTTGAGCGCCGCCGCAACGCGCTTCAGCCCCGTCTCGAGATCACCCTTGATATGGACCCGCAGCGCCCGCCGGCCGCGCTCGGCGAGAACCGCGAAATCGCCTCGCGCCTGTGCGGCCACAACGGTGGCGAAGCCGAGCTTCCGGCCGGGGATCGGCAGGTCGCGCGTCGGATCCGCAGTGATCTGGAGGAACACGCCGCTATCCGGGCCGCCCTTGTAGGCTTGCCCCGTGGAGTGGAGGAACCGCGGACCGAATTCCAGGCAGGTTGCGACCTTGCGGGCGTCGCGCACGGCGATCCGCGCCTCCTGCAGGATACCGGCGGTCGTGGCATCGCGCGGCACGTAGGCGAGGAGCCCGAGATAATCGCCGTCCTTGAGCCGGGCGAGCTGCGCCTTGAGGGCGGGCTCCAGGCCGTCGGCCGCCTGCTTCAACCCATCCGCATTCTGCGGGTCGGCGTAGAGGGCGATCGCGTCGTCCGCGTAGAGCGGCGTCTCCGCCGGGAGGGCGCCGCTCGCCTCGGCCTCCGCGAACAGCTTCTTGGTCTCGACCTTGCTGGCCTCGACGTCGGGCTGGTCGAACGGATTGATGCCGATCACCGCGCCGGCCACCGCGGTCGCCATCTCCAGCCGGTAGAATTCCTGCGGCAGCTGCTCGATCGAATCCAGAGTGATGCGGGCGATCGGGTGGCCGTCGCGCTCCAGAGCGCGCAGTGCCTCGTCCTGCGTGGCCTCGGCGTTGCCGTCGAGGCGGAGATAGAGGAAGAACCGATCGTGGCCGTAGACTGCCGGCACGCCCACCGGCTCGCCGTCCACAGGGACGAGGCCCTTGCCCTGCTTGCCGGTCGATTCCGCGATCAACTGCTCGGCCCAGGCACCGAAGCTGGCGATCGCCGGTGAGGCGATGACCGTCACCTTGTCGCGCCCGGCGCGCGCGGCGGCGCCGATGGCGGTGCCGAGAAGGACGCCCGGGTTCACGGCCGGAGGCACGGCCGGGCCGCAGGAGCGGACCATGATCCGGGCGGTCTCGAGGAGCGCCTTCACGTCGAGGCCCATGGCGGCGGCGGGCACGAGGCCGAAGGCCGAGAGCACCGAGTAGCGCCCGCCGATCTGCTTCACGCCGTAGAAGATCTTTTTGAACCCATCCGCCTTGGCGGCGCGCTCCATGTCGGAGCCGGGATCAGTGACCGCCACGAAATGCTCGCCGGCCCTCTCGCCCAGCACGTCCCTCGCGCGGGCCAGGAAGTAGTCGCGGAAGACGTTGGGCTCCAGGGTCGAGCCGGACTTCGACGCGACGATGAACAGCGTCTTGCCCAGTTCGATGCTCGCCTCGAGGGCGCGGACCTGATCCGGATGGGTCGAGTCGAGGATCTGGAGCTTCGGGAAACCCTCACGCTGGCCATAGGTCAGGCTCAGAACCTCCGGACCGAGGCTCGAGCCGCCCATGCCCAGCACCACCGCGTCGGTGAAGCCTTGCGCCTTCACCCAGTCGGAGAAGGCGGCGTAATCCGCGGCCTTCTCCAATTCCTCCTCGACGATGTGCAGCCACCCGAGCCAGTTCGCCTCGTCATGGCCGGACCAGATCGAGGCGTCGCCCGCCCAGAGCCGGCGGATCGACCCGCTCGCGCGCCAGGATTCGACCGTCTTCTTCGCCTCGGCCGCGAGGGACTCGTCCAGGGCGAGGCTCTGGCCGTCCAGACGGTGCCCGAGGAGGGCCAGCCGCTTGCCGGCGACCGCGCCCAGCAGGTTGTCGGCCGCGTCGATGAAGAGCTGCACGCCCTCCTTCACTAGCTGCTCGGCGATCTTTTCGATCTCGATGCCGCTCCGGGCGAGCCGTGCCATCACGGCCTCGGCGCCGGGGACATCCTCCTCGATCGTCGCCCGCACCACGCCGTGGTCGCGGAACGCGTCCATCGTTGCCGGCGGCATGGTGTTGACGGTGTTCGGTCCGATCAGCTCCTCGACGTAGAGGACGTCAGAATAGGCCTTGTTCTTCACGCCCGTCGAGGCCCAGAGGAGCCGTTGCGCCTTGGCGCCCTTCTCGGCGAGAGCCGTCCATTTCGACTCGGCGAAGATGCGCTTGTAGCGCTGGTAGGCGAGCTTGGCGTTGGCGATCGCCACCTTCCCCTTGAGCTGCTCCAGGGCGATCTTCTCGTCGGGGTCGTTCGCCTGGGCGATCTTCTCGTCGAGGAGCTTGTCGACCAGCACGTCGATGCGGCTGATGAAAAAGCTCGCCACGCTGGCGATCCGCGAGACGTCGTGGCCGGCCTTCGCGCGCTCGTCGAGACCGTCGATGAAGGCGCGGGCCACGGCCTCGTAGGCCTCCTGCGAGAACAGCAGGGTGACGTTGATCGAGATGCCCTCGGCGGTGAGCTGGCGGATCGCCGGGATTCCCTCGGGGGTCGCCGGCACCTTCACCATCAGGTTGTCGCGCGAGACTGCCTTGTGCAGGCGCCGGGCTTCGATCAGCGTCGCCTCGGTATCGAGGGCGAGGTAGGGCGAGACCTCCAGGCTAACGTAGCCGTCGGCACCGTCACTCGCCTCGTAGACCGCGCGGAGCACGTCGGCGGCCGCCTGGATATCGGCGATGGCCAATCCCTCGTAGAGGTCGATCACGCGGCTGTCGCCGGTCGCCTGCACCGCCTTGAGGCTGTCGTCATACTCGTCCGAGTGGCCGATCGCCTTCTCGAAAATCGACGGGTTGGAGGTGACGCCCCGCAGGCCGTCCCGCTCCACGAGTTGCTTCAGTTCGCCCTTCGCGATGAAACCGCGGGCCACGAAGTCGAGCCAGACCGCTTGATCCTGTTCGTCGTGCAGGGCCTTGAGCGCGTTCATGTCGGTTCCTCGTCTCGCGTACCGCGTCCCGGACCCGGAACGCGCTCTCCTCCCCCTTGCGGGGAGGAGTTTGGGGATCGAAGATCCCGCGTGCGGGTGGCGCAAGAACGAGCGCATCGGCGCCTTCTGCACCACCCCCACCCCTGGCCCCTCCCCACAAGGGGGAGGGGGAATGGCCGTCGGGCTACTTCTTATGCTTGGCCACCTGCGCCTTGGCGGCCTCCAGGACCTTCTCGGGGGTAAAGCCGAACTTGGTCTGGAGATCCTTGATCGGCGCTGAGGCGCCGAAGGTGTGCATGCCGATGATCGCGCCCTCGGAGCCGGCATAGCGGTCCCAGCCGATGACGCTACCCTGCTCCACGGCGACCCGGGCCTTCACGGCGGGCGGCAGAACCGAGTCGCGGTAGGCCGCGTCCTGCCGCTCGAACAGGTCCCAGGACGGCATCGACACCACCCGAGCCTTCACGCCCTGGGCCTTCAGGGATTCGTAGGCACCGATGCAGAGCTGCACCTCGGATCCCGAGGCCAGCAGGATAACGTCGGGCGTGCCGTCGCAATCGGCCAGCACGTAGCCGCCCTTCGCGGTGCCCGAGGCCGCACCGTACTTGGTGCGGTCGAGAGTCGGCAGCGGCTGGCGCGAGAGGGCGAGCACCACCGGCTGGTTCCGCAGCGAGAAGATCACCCGGTAGGCCTCGGCGACCTCGTTGGCGTCGGCCGGCCGCAGGGTCACGAGGCCCGGGATGCACCGCAGCGACAGGAGCTGCTCCACCGGCTGGTGGGTCGGCCCGTCCTCGCCCACGCCGATCGAGTCGTGGGTGAAGATGTGGAAGACCGGCAGCTCCATCAGCGCGGCGAGCCGGATCGGCGGGCGCATGTAGTCGGCGAAGACCAGGAAGGTCGCCCCGTAGGCCCGCAGGCCGGAGAGGCCCAGGCCGTTCACGATCGAGCCCATGGCGTGCTCGCGGACGCCGAAATGCAGGTTGCGGCCGCCCGGCGAGAACGGACCGAACGAGCCCGCGCCCTCGAAGGTCAGGTTCGACTTGTTGGACGGCGCCAGATCCGCCGAACCGCCGAGCAGGAACGGCACGTGCTGGGCAATAGCGTTGAGCACCTTGCCGGAGGATTCGCGGGTGGCGAGCCCCTTGGCGTCCGGCTCAAAGACCGGGATGTCCTTGTCCCAGCCCTCCGGCAGGCGGCCCTCCAGGAAGGCGTTCAGCTCCTCGGCGTGTTCGGCATCGGCCTCCTTGGCCTTGGCGAGCAGGCCCTGCCACGCGTCGTAGAGGCCGGCGCCGCGCTTGCCGATGCCGTCGCGGAAGTTCTCCTGCACGCCGTCCGGCACGAGGAACTGCGCGTCCTCGGGCCATCCGTAGGCGCGCTTGGCGCCCTTGACCTCGTCCTCGCCCAGTGCGTCCGAGTGAGCCTTCGAGGTGCCCTGCTTCTTGGGCGCGCCGTAGCCGATCACCGACTTGACGATGATCAGCGTCGGCCGGTCGTTGGTGGCGAGGAACGTCTCGATGGAGCCCGCCAGCGCGTGCACGTCGTTGGCGTCGGCGACGCGCAGCACCTGCCAGCCATAGGCCAGGAAGCGGGTCGCCACCTCCTCGCCGAACGCCAGTTCGGTGTGACCTTCGATGGTGATGGTGTTGTCGTCGTAGATCCAGCAGAGGTTGGCGAGCCGCAGGTGGCCGGCGAGCGAGGCGGCCTCCGAGGCGACACCTTCCATCAGGTCGCCATCCGAGCAGACGGCGTAGACGTTGTAGTCGAACAGCGGCAGATTCGGCCGGTTGAGGTGCTGGCCGAGGAAGCGGCTGCCCATCGCCATGCCGACCGAGTTGGCCACACCCTGGCCGAGCGGGCCGGTGGTGGTCTCGACGCCGGTGGTGAAGTGGTATTCCGGGTGGCCCGGGGTGCGGCTGTCGAGCTGGCGGAACTTCTTGATGTCCTCCAGCGACACCGCCGGAGCGTTGCCGCCGTCGCTTTCGGCGACGCCCGCGAGGTGCAGGAGCCCGTAGAGCAGCATCGAGGCGTGGCCGCAGGACAGCACGAACCGGTCGCGGTTCGGCCAGTGCGGATGCGCCGGGTCGTAGCGCAGATAGCGGTTCCACAGGGTGTAGGCGACCGGCGCCAGCGCCATGGGCGCGCCGGCATGGCCGGAATTGGCCTTCTGCACCGCGTCGATCGCGAGCGTCCGGATCGTGTTGATGCTGAGGGTATCGATCTCAGCGAGGGCCGCCTTGGCCGGAGTGTCAGCACCGCTCATGATGTCGCGTCTTCCAGTTCGCCTCTCGCGGCCCGCTTGGCGGCTTCGCGCTGCCGTAGGACGGCGGGAGGAGCTCCGTTGGCCTTACCACCCTGCCGATCCGCCGGCCCTTCGCCGCGCGTATAGCTGAGCAGCGTGTTGACAAGCGCGACATGCGTGAACGCCTGCGGGAAGTTACCCACAAGACGCTTCGCTTGCACGTCGTATTCCTCGCTGACGAGGCCGAGATCGGTGCAGATTCCGATCAGGCGCTCGATCAGCGTCGCCGCCTCGCCGCGGCGCCCCAGGCCGATCAGGTTGTCGGCGTACCAGAAGGTGCAGGGCAGGAAAGCCCCCTCGTTGCCGGTCAACCCGTCCGTGGTCTGCCCCTCGGTCTCGTAGCGCAGGATGAATCCGTCCCGCATCAACCCCTTGCCGATCGCCTCGACGGTGCCGATCACCCGGGGATCATGCTGCGGCAGGAAGCCGGTATGGGCGATGAGCAGCAGGCTCGCGTCCAGCGCCTTCGAGCCATAGGACTGGACGAAGCTGTTGAGCGCGGGATCGAAGCCCTTCTCGCAGACCTCGGCGTGGATCTCGTCCTTGATAGCGCGCCAGCGCGCGGCCTGTTCCTCGGTGGCGCCGTTCTCGTGCATCTCATGCATGCGCAGGGCCCGGTCGAACGCGACCCAGGCCATGACCTTGGAATGGGTGAAGTGGCGCCGTCCGCCGCGCACCTCCCAGATCCCCTCGTCGGGCTGGCGCCAAGCCTGCTCCAGATGGCCGAGGATCGCGAGGCCGACCCGTATTCCGTCCTTGCTCACCGGCAGGCCGCGCGCATGGGCCTGATAGAGCGCGTCGAACAGCTCGCCGTAGACGTCGAGCTGGAACTGGCTGGCGGCGGCGTTGCCGATCCGGACCGGGCGGGAATTCTCGTAGCCGGGCAGCCAGTCCAGCTCGATCTCGGGCAGAAGCCGCTCGCCGCCGATCCCGTAGAGGATGTGCGCCTGCTCTGGGTTGCCCGCCACGGCCCGCAACAGCCAGCCCAGCCAGGCGCGCGCCTCGTCGATATAGCCCCCGTCCATCAGGGCGATCAGCGTCAGCGTCGAATCGCGCAGCCAGCAGAAGCGATAATCCCAATTGCGGATCCCGCCGAGCCCCTCCGGCAGGGACGCCGTGGGCGCCGCCACGATGCCGCCGGTGGGTTCATAGATCAGCGCCTTGAGAGTCAGGAGGGAGCGCTGCAGCACCCGGTCCCAGGCGGTGCCGCCGGTGCAGCGCGAGGTCCATTCGCGCCAGTGCTGATCCGTGGCCACGAGGGCCCTGCGGGGCTCGATCGGGGGCGGGTCGTCCTCGTGCGAGGGGCCGTAGCTCAGGACGAACCGGTGCTTCTCGCCGGCATGGACGGTGAACTCGGACACCGTGGTCTGCGCGTTGGATCCCTTGAGATGGACGTCGCTGCGCAGCACGACCTTGTGCGGCCCCGAGACGGCGCGCAGGTCGCCGAGCTCCGAGCGGGACACCCAGGGCACGGCCGAGCCGTAATCGAAGCGGACCGCCATCTCCATCCGCATCGCGACCCGCCCATGCACGCCCTCGACGAGTCGCACGAGATGGGACCCGTCGCCGACCGGCATGAAATCCGTAACCAGGACCTCCCCCTGCCGCGTGCTGTGGCGGGTCTCGAGGACGAGGCTGCCCGGCCGGTAGGACCACCGCGTCTCGACGTTCTCGGCCTCGGGAAAGATCTTCCAGAATCCGTGCGCCTCGGTTCCCAGCAGGCTGGTGAACAGCGCGGCCGCATCGAAGCGCGGCCAGCACAACCAGTCGACGCTGCCCTGCCGGCTGATCAGCGCCGCGCTGCGGCAATCCCCGATGAGCGCGTAATCCTCGATGCGTGCAGCCATCCGGCCCCGGCTCCGGTCCGCGGACGGCAGCCCGGGCCATCCGCTGCAACGCACCTAGGACGGGATGCCGGGAGATCCAGAGGAGCCCGGACCGCGAGGGGATCTCCGGGGGCGGACCTCCGGAAATCCCTCCGATGCGGAGACGTGCTGCGACCGCGGGTCTGCATCCCGGTTCCGCCCTGCGAGCCAAGCGGTTGCCGACATGTCCTTCCGAGAACGAGGCCGGAGATCTACATGCCTGCGGAACAACAAGGGTCGGTCGGGTGCGGCTCTCGGGGAAGATCCGCCCGTCAGCGCAGGCAGTCGGCCACCGCCAGGGACACGGACCCCTTCATCGCCGCCGCGCCGCTGCGCACGAGATCGGCAGCGTCGCCGACAACCCGCGCGGCGGGCGCCAATGTCTCCGCCACCGTCTCGACGAAGGGGAGGGCCGAACCCGGAACCGGTCCATCTCCGCCCGGCTCCGCAGCCTCCGCATGCGCGGCGCCGAACGGATCCACGGCGCGTTGCGGAATCTCCGGGCAACGGCGACCCGGGCAGGCGCGGCGGTTCACGGCGAGGCGGCCCGCCGGCCGGGTCGGGCTCCCCGTATGCAGGGCCACGGCCTTCGAGGCCGAGCCGTCGAGCGGATAGGCTTCAGCGAAGGCGATCGAGGCCGGCACACGGGCAGGCGCCGGGACGAGGGCAGCCGATCTGGCGAAATCGGTCGGGAAAGGCGCCGTCCGGGCGGGAGCCGGTCCGACGGATTCAGTCGTAAGCGGATCGCGCAGCGCAAGGTTCGCCTCGGCGCCGGGCCGGACCGGATTTGACGATGGGCAGTAGAGCGAGGCCAGGCCCAGGAGCCCCACGACAGCCAGCGTCGGCAGGAAGGGCATGGACACGCGGCCGTTCGCGGTATCCGTCAGGGCGGGCTTATCTGGCCTGCGCATCCGAATCACCGATCTCCATGACCGCCTCGAGGCGTAGAGAATGCGGCCAGCATTGCGGCGGAAGCTGGACCGTTTCTTTGCGCGTCGGTTACCGGCGCAGTCGAGTCGGAGTCGGCGCGGTCGGCGGCGGGCACGAGCATGGGCATGGGTCTTGCTACGATTGCGGCGGCCCGATCCGGGCAGGCCTCCAGAGAAGACCCGCCCTGTTCCGGGCCACGATGACCGAAACCAATCTCACCGTCGCGGTGATCGATCCGAGCCGTGCCCGCGCGGCCATTCTCGAAGAGGGCCTGCGGGCCGCCGGGATCGGGCGCGTGGTCGTGATCCCCGACACCGCCGATCTCATGGAGCGCGTGGCCGCGCTGAAGCCCGACGTGGTGGTGATCCATCTGGAGAGCCCGAGCCGGGACATCCTCGAACAGATGTCGGGTGTCTCCCGGCAGGTCGAGCGGCCGGTGGCGATGTTCGTCGACCGGTCGGATTCGACCATGATGCAGGCCGCCGTCGATGCCGGGATCTCCGCCTACGTGGTGGACGGGCTAAGGGCCGAGCGAATCAAGTCGATCCTCGATATCGCGATCCTGCGCTTTAACGCCTTCGCGCGGCTCCAACGCGAGCTGACGGAGGCGCGGGGTGAACTCGCCGACCGCAAGCTGATCGAGCGGGCGAAGGGCATCCTGATGAATCTGAAGGGACTTTCCGAGGACGAGGCGTACAAGCAACTGCGCCGCAAGGCCATGAACGAGAAGCGCAAGATTGCCGACATCGCCCGGGCGATCGTCACCACCGCGGACCTGCTCGGATGAGGCTCCAGCTCGGTTACGTTCCGCTCTGCGATGCGGCGCCTCTGATCGCGGCCCACGAACTGGGCTTCGCCCGGGCCGAAGGGCTCGACCTCGACCTCACAGCCGAACCGTCCTGGGCGACGCTGCGCGACCGGCTGGCGCTGGGTTACCTCGACGCTGCGCACATGCTGGCACCTCTGGCGTTGGCAAGCCGGCTCGCCCTGTCCGGCCCCCCTTCGGATCTGGTCGTGCCGCTCCAGCTCAGCGCCAACGGCAACGCCGTCACCCTGTCTCGCAATCTCTGGAACGCGATGGCTCCGGACAGCGAGGCTCCGGCGGATGTCGCCCGTGCCTTCGCCGGCGTCGCCGAGGCGCGGCATCGCGCCGGCAACACCGTCACCCTTGGCACCGTCCACCCCTTCTCGTGCCACAGCTATCAGCTGCGGCTGTTCGCCGAGGCGGGCAGGCTCGATCCGGCGGCGCTCCGGACGGTCGTGGTCCCGCCCCAACATTGCGTCGAGGCTCTGGCTCGCGGCCTCGTGGACGGATTCTGCGCAGGCGCGCCCTGGAACGATGTGGCGGCCGCGGCTGGCCATGGGCGGATCGCGGTGCAGGGGAGCGCCCTGGCGCCGGATGTGGTCGAGAAGGTTCTGGCCGTCTCGGCACGGCTCGACGACGCGATTCTGCCACTGGTGCGTGCGGTCGCGCGGGCGGGACGCTGGTGCGCCGATCCGGAAAACAGGACCGAGCTGATCCATCGCCTGGGCCGCCGGACTTATCTGGACCTCGATCCGGCCCTGATCGGCCGGGCCTTTCCCGGCGATCCGGACGCACCCGCCGGGACCGGCATGGGCCTTCGCCTCGGCGAGCCTGTCCAGGAGCCACGGGCGGAGCATGCCCGTTGGGTTCTGGAGCAGATGCACGCGTCGCAGCAGCTTCCCCCGCATCTGGACATCGCGGCAGCGATTGAGACCGTCTACAGACCGGATCTCTACCGTGCGGCGATCGCGGATCCTTGAGGTCGGCGACACTTCATGCTGTTCGTCACCAGCCCGCTGAAACGGCCCGAACGGTGGTGGAACGCCAGGCAGGCTCGCCCGTTGTGCCTCCGCCATGCCTGGATGTCGCAAACTCGAAACTGGATTGTCGATGTCGCATCCGCGTGGGCGGGTCGAACTTCGACGCTACGTGAACCGGGGCGGCCGGGTGCCACGCGCCTGCAACGACAACCGCCGGGCTGGGGCACATCCCGCCTGGTATTGGGCTCTGGTAGCAGGAGCGATGCCGACTTTGGGCCTCTTGGCGATGCTGTCGACGTTCCTCTAGCGAAGCGTGAAGTCAAACTTACGAATTCGTCCTACCAATTCGTCTAGTGTTTCCGAGAGCGGGTCAGTATTTCGCCACGCCGACTGTCCGGCAACTATGTTGTGATCTACCGCTTTCCTGTAACGTTCAGCAGCATAATTGCTGAGTCAACTAACGGGACGCGCCTTCCATTGGGATCGCGCTGGTGTCCTGCCCGGCGCGCATCGGGGACCTGGGTCGTGATCGACCGACCGTAGCCGCTGCGTCCTTCCTCTCCTCCTCCCCGACACATCGGGCATCGCCGCCCCTTACTGACCACCTTGCCGGCGCGTGACCAGTTTTGTGCCGGCCCGCACAGTTTTTGTGCAGCGCCGCAACGCGTCAGCCTCGCGGCCTTGCTCGTGGCGGCGTCCACCAATCCGAGAGCATCCCCTGCCCCTCGCATCGCACGCGTCGGTTGGCACGGAACCTGCAATTCCTCCCTCGTCCGTCAATGGCGACGGACAGCGCCGTCAGCGAGGCCGCTGATCCGGTTCTCCCTGAGGCTGAAGCCTGCTGGGAGACGACCGGCAGCGGCTTTTTCGTGGGCGGTCCGCCAACGACCCTGCACTCGAGGTTCCAGACGCGATCGAGCGATGGCGATATCTCCCAAGGACACACGCGGACACGACGCGCGCGCCGGGTCGG
>Ga0316228_1000106_pt1 | contig 118898 bp, 114 predicted proteins | sample TBH18021metaG_FD_206005 | JGI IMG/M metagenome (GOLD analysis project Ga0316228, IMG submission 206005) | Freshwater microbial communities from Trout Bog Lake, Wisconsin, USA - TBH18021 | ecosystem: Environmental > Aquatic > Freshwater > Lake > Hypolimnion/Profundal zone | place: USA... | reverse complement strand
GCGGCTGACTATAGGCATTTACAATAGGGCGGTTACCGTTTTTTGTAGCTGGCGCCCGTAGCTCAGTGGATAGAGTATTGGCCTCCGAAGCCAAGGGTCGCAGGTTCGATTCCTGCCGGGCGCACCAGTCTTTCGGGCACACAGCTCTCGAAAAACTGTATTGAAAGCTATTTTTTGCGGCTTTTAATGCTTTTGATATCTCTTCATTTACAAATCAGGCCAATCGACGCATGGCAACCATCCTGGGGTCGTCTTGCCTGTCCGCAGCATCGATAACGCCCTTGAGCCAAATATCGTTACTTAATATTGAGTAAATTGGAAATGCTGAAGATCCGTGATGCAAAATTGGATTGACGGGAGGTTTATCGCTAGCGTCCTCGAGGTTGCCCGAAACGGCATCATCTGATTCCCCCATATTTTCAAAAAGCGATGGATTTACCTTGTGGGCCCAAATACCCAATCGGTAAATCTCATTAGCCACGCGCAAGAGAAGCGCCCAGTCTATCTTTGGGCCTCCAGTTTCAGGTTTTTGCATTTCCTTACACACTGCTGCAAGGCGACTGATTGCTGGTGCTAATGCCCGAAATTTAGGCTCTGGCCTAACTAACCAGATAAATTGATCGAAATCCTCCCGGGACAATCGACTGACTTCATGGACCTGCAACTCTGCTCTGGGTGGAAAGTGCTCTCTTAATAGCGCAATCTCTGGACTCTGATCATAAACCTGAATAACGGCTCTTTGGCTTTTTCCTGATTTCCCCATTCCACCATTTAAACTGAAAGAAGGGGGGGTTGCAAATCAAGCAATAAGACTGAGTCTTCTTTGTTCAGTATTGACTATTGTTCACGTAACGTGTACAATTAAATACGTTGAACAAAAGTGGGGTACGTTCAATTAAGTATATCGTTCACGTAACGTGAACATTTAAATTTTACGTACAAAATGATGAACCTAGAAACCAAAGAACAACTCATTCTTGCTAAAGCAATTGATGCTTTTCAGAGAACTACTGGCCTACAAATCGACCATGTTTGGCAAGGGGGGCCAGCAGATGCCTTGTTAACTATTCAAACCCCTGATCACCCCGTTCATTTTGAGGCGGAAATTAAGGGGGTAATCGATCGCTTCAAAACGCTTGCGCCCATCAAAGAGATGGGAGTTCGAACAAACCCCGTTTTGCTTGTAGCACCCTATATCACCAAAGACATTGCAACTCAGTGCCGCGAGCTAGATTTGCCCTTTATTGATGAAGCTGGCAATGCTTATATGAAGACTCCGGGGCTATTTGTATATGTTGTTGGTCAAGCTCGCCCAGAACGTGCTCATGAAAAGCCAGAATTCACAGCCTTGACCACTGGAGGGTTAAAAATTGTCTTTGCACTGCTTAATCAAAAAACAATTACCCCCCAAACTTATCGCCAAATAGCCACTTTTGCCAAGGTAGCCCTTGGAACTGTAGGCCCCGTATTAACAAATTTAGAAAACCGAGGCTTTCTCACTCCCGCTGAAATAGGTCCACGGCGAATTTTAGATAAGAAACGGCTAGAAGAGGAATGGGTGGCTCACTACCCCATTAAATTACGACCAAAACTAAATGCACGCCGATTTACTGCTGCCAAAGAAGATTGGTATCGAGATGTCAATATTGAGCAGTACGACGCCTATTGGGGCGGGGAAGTCGCAGCAGAAAAACTCACTGGCTATCTCAAGCCTGCAAAGATAACTATTTATGCCCGTAAAAACCTAGATCGACTCATTGTAGAAAATCGTTTACGTCCCGACGTTAACGGCGATATTGAAATTTTGGAAGCCTTTTGGGCAGTAGATACAGAGTTGCAAATGAACGGGGTTGTGCCTGCGCTACTGGTATATGCAGATTTATTGGCCACCACTAATCCACGCAATATTGAAACAGCTAGACTAATTTATGACCGATATCTCACTCAAGCTTGAAATTAGGCCTGACCGTCCCTTAAAGGCGGAGCATCTAGCCATCCTACGAATTTTTGATGACGTGGCACGGTCTTTAAATATTGACTATTTTTTAGCTGGAGCCCAGGCAAGGGATCTTATCTTGGGGCATGTATTTAACAAGCGAACCGGGCAAGCCACCTATGATCTTGATCTGGGGATCTGCCTAGAAGACTGGGCTAAGTTTGACAAACTTAAATCAATCTTGATTTCCATGGGCTGCTTTACAGAGGGTAAGGCGCCACAGAAAATGCACTTTAAAAGACCGCAGGACCAATACTCCACACCACTTGATCTCATTCCATTTGGCGGAGTTGAAAATTTAGACTCAACGATTGAATGGCCACCCGAAATGAATGTGGTTATGAACGTCTCTGGATTTTCTGAGGCCCTAAGATCAGCTATTTTGCTAAAGATTGCTGAGAATTTCTCTATACGGGTTGCATCACTAGCGGGCATGGCCGCACTCAAACTAATTGCCTGGCAAGACCGGGGCCAAGAAAACCAAGGTAAAGATGCCGTCGACTTTCTTCTTATCGCCAAAAGCTATCACGACGCTGGAAATGAGGATCGCATTTATACGGAAGAATTAGCGCTACTAGAATCATTGGGGCATGACCCAGAGTTGGCAGGTATTCAGTTGTTAGGCAGGGATGTTGCCAAGATTTGCCTAGATACAACCAAGCAAAGTATCGATGCCATATTTTCAGATTACACACTAAGACAACGACTAACCGACCAACTAACTAGCAAAAGCCTCTCCATCGGCGATGCGGATTCTGTGATGAAGGTTCATGCTCATCTTGACCTCTTTTATAAAGGCTTTAGCTCGAAGTGATAAACAATAGCTCCGCGCTTATAACCGCCTTCCTAGAAGAGGTTAGTAAAATATTTGCGAACGCCGTTTAACGTAAAATAAGGCTGTTGAGCATTGAGGCTAGGGGTCTAATTGGCCTATTTTGCGAATTATTCGAGAAATATCTACTTAAAAAATTAACCGGTATTAAACGTTGTTTTTAGTCTCTATTAAAACAAGCTTTTGAACATTAAACCCTTTATATATATAGAATTAAGGCGTTTTAGACAATGTACAGTTATTTAAGGTATTTGTATATTTTTTGTCGGTTGAGGTCTCCGAAGCTCGATTCCTGCCGGGCGCACCAATTTTAGGATGGTTTTTGACCTACATCATGCATAAAATTTCGGAAAAGGCTATTATTTGCACCTAACTTATGATTACTATCATGTCAAACCATTCAAATCCGCCCCTCTCTGAGCCGTCCATTACAAATCCACTGGCTCCAAGCTTGCCTTTACCTCATCGGAAGATCATCCGTAGCTGGTTGATCCCAATGGCACAGGGCGAAACTGGAAAAGCAATCATGTTGTTAATGATTGATGCCGCTTTGTGGCTCGGCTGTATAGCTGGTACAGTTTTTATAGAGAATGTATTAATCAAAATACTATTTGGCTTAGTTGCTGGATTTGTTACTGGCCGTATTTTCATTTTAGGTCACGATGCCTGCCACCAGAGCTTTACGCCTAACCGCGAACTTAATAAGATATTGGGCCGCATCGCTTTTTTACCATCCTTGACCCCTTATAGTTTATGGGATGTGGGCCATAACGTCGTACACCATGGTCAAACGAATTTGAAAGGGTTTGATTTTGTCTGGGCGCCCTTATCAAAACCAGAATTTGATGCTTTATCTCCTTGGCGCAAGGCCCTGGAGCGTCTCTACCGTAGCGGCTGGGGTCCTGTTTTCTACTATTTAATTGAAATCTGGTGGAGACGCGAGTACTTTCCGAACGCCAAAAATAAACCTGGTAATCGACCAATCTTTCTCAAAGACAACTTGTTAGTAACGGGTTTTGCCATCATTTGGATTGGCTGCTTGATTGCTGGTGCACTGGCTACAGGTCAATCGGTTTGGCTTGGGTTAATCACTGGCTTTGCTGTCCCATTCTTATTCTGGAACGGTATGATTGGTTTTGTGGTTTATGTTCACCATACCCATACCTCAGTATCCTGGTATGACAAGAAGGCAGAATGGTTGCGTGCCCAGCCCTTTGTTTCTACCACCGTGCATCTAACGTTTGGGTGGATCTGGGGTGCTTTAGTACATCACATCATGGAGCATACTGCCCACCACGTTGACATGAGTGTTCCTCTATATCGCCTGAAAGAGGCTCAAGACACTCTCGAAACTATCCTTCCAGACAGAATTTTTGTGCAAAAGTTCTCGTGGGCTTGGTATTTCGATACCGCTCGTAAGTGCAAGCTTTACGACTTTGAAAACAAAGCTTGGCTGGATTTTGATGGGAATAAAACGGCAGATTCAGTGCGGGTTGTGCTTAGCCCAGCCCCAGCGGGACAAAACGGGTAAAATAGATCCTCTGTTTAAGATTTGGATTACCCGGATTGCCCATGACTACCTCGACTCCAGCCGCCCCCCAAGATACTTCTCAAAGCCTTAAATTTTGCTCTTCTTGCAGTCGTGAAAAGCGTTTGGAAGGTGGAACATGGATTCCGACGAGTAATCGCAAGCAGCGCTGGATTTGCGCTAGTTGTCTATTTAACCGTACACACCGTACAGGTTCAGCTAAAACCTAAATCCGTTATTCGCCTCATAGCTCTACAAGCCCCTTAATCCCCAACATAGGGGTTCGTTTGACGTTCTTTACCAAATGTAGACATAGGGCCATGACCAGGCACAAACTGCACATCGTCTCCGAGAGGCCATAACTTTGTCTTAATGGCATTGATGAGGTCTGCATGATTGCCCCGAGGAAAATCCGTTCTACCAATAGATCCTGCAAATAGAACGTCTCCCACCAAAGCCAACCTATCTTCTTTATCGAAAAATACTACATGCCCAGGGGTGTGACCGGGGCAATGAAGCACCTCTAAGTCAACGTTACCAACCTGGACATGATCCCCGTCCTCAAGCCAGCGAGTAGGGACAAACGCCTTTGCATGACCAAAGCCAAATCGAGCCGTTTGTTCTGGTAATTGATCCAACCAAAACTGCTCATCAATTTGCGGCCCTTCGATAGGAACATTTAGCAGATCAGATAAATCCTTAGCAGCCGCGCAATGATCAAGATGACCGTGTGTCAGCAAGATTTTTTTTACTGTGCCACCAAGTTGTTTCACACTATCTAATATCTTATCAATATCACCGCCAGGGTCTACAACAGCAGCATCGCCAGTGTCTTGGCAGACCAAAATAGAGCAATTTTGCTCAAAGGGCGTGACAGGGACAATTCCTAGTTTGATCGGCATATAGAAAATTCTTAAATAGGTAAGCGACTAGTTTATGGCAGAGAAGCTAGAATATATCTCATAGGATAAATAATGAATACTCACGAATCTTTTAAATTTGCACAAACACATGAGTGGGCCTCTGAAGAGGAGGATGGACTTATTTGGGTTGGCATTAGCAATCACGCACAAGAGTCGCTGGGCGATGTCATGTTTTTTCAGGCCCCAGTATTAGGGCAAGCGGTACATCAAGGTGAAGTTATCGCCGCAATCGAATCTGTAAAAGCTGCTAGCGATATTCACGCCCCTATTGGTGGTGAAATTATCGCTTTGAATGAAACTCTAAATGCAAGTCCTGAAATTATTAACGAAAATCCTTATGGAACCTGGCTTTTTAAGATTAAACCTACATCTAATGAGACCCTTCATATCGACCTTGATAGATTGATGAGCCTAGAGCAATACGATTCGAGCGCTGGCGGTTAAAAAGTGTTTAGATAGCAATGGGATCTCGCTCAATTAACCAACGAATGCGCGAGGCTTTGCTAATTCGACCTTGTGAATCTTGACGCAATTGTTGATCAACCGCCTCTAGCGCCTCTTGCAATAACTTGCGGTTGACCGATTCAATAACAAGTTGAGCCCGCTCAGAACCGGCTACTCTCATAACCGTCTTGGGTACTGGGTCATAGACTTTCAGCTCTTTAGTAATTACGCCTTTAATCTTTAAACTACTCTTGAGTTCAGTTAAAAATTGAATTGCCTTATCTAAGTTTTTTGCCTCTGCATGTACTAAGGCTTGGTAAGAGAAGGGGGGTAATTTAGCCTCCTCCCTTTCATTGGCTGTATATGCTAAAAATCCATCCACATCATGGCGCAATAAATACTGATAGACGGCGGCTTCTGGATACTGCGTTTCAATATAGATATCCCCTCCATTCTGGCCACTTACTTCAGCTCTACCTGCGCGACCAGCAACCTGAACCAGCTGGGCAAATAACCTTTCAGCCGCTCGAAAATCTGCTGAGTACAGTCGTCCATCTGCATCAAGTACAGCAACCAAGCCGATATTTTGATAGTCATGCCCTTTAGCAATCATTTGCGTACCCACAACAATATCCACATTGCCATCATGTATCTTTTGAAAGAGCGCCTCGGCTCCCTTGTTTTTTTTACTTGAATCAGTGTCGACCCTGAGCACTCTTGCCTCCGGCCACATTTCCTCAATTGCATCTTCGAGCTTTTGGGTGCCGTGACCCAAAGTTTTTAAGTCTGCATTTCCGCATTCTGGACAAAAATTTGGAATAGGCTTAACTAAGCCGCAATGATGGCAACTAAGAATAGATCTCTTACCCAATGCTCCCGCCTTATGCAGAACCATATACGCTGAGCAATGTGTGCATTTAGATAGCCAATTACAAGCGCTACAACTTAATACTGGTGCATATCCCCGCCTGTTAATCAAAATCAGGCATTGCTTTTTTGCAGCTAGATTTTTACTAATGGCATGAGCAAGTGTTTTACTAACCAGACTTTTTTGTTTGCTAGCCCCGACATCCCCAGGGCTAAATTGGTTTTGTGGATCTCGTGTGTTAATTAAATGCACCTGTGGAAGCCTTGCACCTTGCGCGCGCTGGTCAAGTCGAACATACTCGTAACGACCAGACTTAGCGGCCAACCATGTCTCCAACGATGGTGTTGCAGATGAAAGCAAGATTGGTATTGACTGATCGTGTGCACGCCATATTGCTAAGTCTCTAGCCGAGTACCTCGTACCCTCCTGCTGCTTATAGGAAGAGTCATGCTCCTCATCAACTACCACCGCCCTTAAGTTTGGCATTGGTGTTAATGCTGCTAAACGCGTTCCTAAAATAATCTGCGCCTTTCCTGTCATTGCCTCATACCAGGCTATACCTCTTTTCTTTTCAGAAACACCGCTATGTAAAACTGCCATCACCTTATCCGGGAAGTAGGCTTTAATTCTCCTTTCCAGCTGTGGTGTTAAATTAATTTCTGGCACTAGCAATAAAATTTGTGCGCTCGGATCTACCAGGATACTTGAAAGCCAATTTAAAAAAACAGCTGTTTTCCCGCTACCTGTTTGACCTTGCAACAAAATAACCCTAAAACATTTTTTATTTGCTGCCTCATTCATTAATACTTTTAATGCGTTTTTTTGATCTGGGTTGAGCTGATCTTCGCTGATAAATCCGTCCCCGACGATCTGAGGTTTATTTTTTTTATTCTCAAGAACAGCCAATTTGTTGGGGATCTTTTCCCATTCACCTGTCTTTTTCCACATTTGTGGGATGCTCGGTAATATTGTTTCACCCAATGAATGAATGTAATACTGGCTTGCAAAATTCATCAGTCGCAACAAAGCTGGGTCTAGGGCGGGAAGGGGTGCCAGTTGCCTTACTTGCTTTAATTTATCGATTTCATAATCGGAGTGAGCGCTAACTTTTATAACCAGTCCAATTGAAATCGCGCGCCCAAACGGTACCTCAACTAAGTGGCCAATCTCTGGTAATGCTCCTAATTTTTCCGCATCCCATAAATAATCAAAACCCTGCGACAAGGGCTTATCTAGCACCACTTGAACTACTATGGGTTTAGGGCTCAATTGTTTCTGTGCCTGCATTTGCTTGTGGATAAGTCTGTGGATATCATTCTAAAATTTCTATTTCTCAAGCTCTTTTATTAGATAGATAATTTAACTTGAATAAATGAATATTACTATTTATTTATTAAAATCAATAAGTTGCATTGGTTACTAAAGGTGAATGTTTATCTTTCCCTCGAATCTTGCTGTATTTTGGTTTATGCACCAAGCTGTGCATAACTTTTTACTTATTTTTTGCTAAGTTAGCAATTACTTGGGATTATTGCTTTACCCTGAGGGCTTTTGACTGAGAAATAACAGTCTCGGCTAAAGTGCTCACGCTCTGGGGAGGGGTATATTGATTAATGCCATGGCCCAGATTAAAGATATGTCCATCTAGGGGGTGAAGCCCCGCCTTTAATGCTGGTGCCTGTGCTAAATCCTCGAGCAAGGCATTTGCAGCTTCAGCAATTTGTTTGGGTTCCGAAAACAGTATTAATGGGTCTAGGTTACCCTGTAACGCTAAAGGTTTGTTAATTTCAAGCAATTGTTTACGGGCTCGACTTAAGGACATAGTCCAATCTATCGCAATAACATCTGCACCAATTTGTGCCATGTCATTCAACCAGATTCCACCGCCTTTGGTGAATACGATAATTGGTATTTTTCTACCCTCATGCTCTCGCGGCAATAAGGTTATCACTTTTTGCATAGCTGCCAAAGACATGCGTTGGTACCAACCGTCAGGAAGTAAGCCTCCCCAGGTATCAAAAATCATCAATGCCTGAGCGCCAGCCTTGACCTGCTCGATTAAGTAGTTAGCTATAGATTGAACGTTAATTTCCAAAATATGGTCTAGCAGATCTGGTCGACTGAACATCATAGTTTTGGCATGACGGAAATCGTCAGATCCAGATCCATCAATCATGTAACAGGCCAACGTCCATGGACTTCCTGAAAACCCTATTAATGGGACTCGTTGCTTACCATCCTGTATTAATGCTTTCCGTATTTCTGACACAGCATCAAAAACATATTGGAGCTGATCCATATCAGCAACACGTAGTTTTTTTACAGCCTCTTCAGTTCGAAGTGGGTTATCAAAACTAGGCCCTTCACCTGCTGTAAATTTCAGCCCGAGGCCCATTGCATCGGGAATAGTCAAGATATCAGAAAAAAGAATGGCAGCATCAAGTGGGTAACGATCCAAAGGCTGGAGCGTTACTTCAGTTGCATATGCAGGATTTTTTGCAAGTCCCAGGAAACTACCCGCTCTAGAGCGAGTAGCGTTGTATTCTGGAAGATATCGGCCAGCTTGTCGCATGAGCCAAAGCGGCGTTTGATCAACCGCTTCACCCAAGCAGGCTTTTAAAAACCGATCATTTAGCAACAAGGATAACCGGCTTTACTTCTTACGACGAAAACGAGCAATCGCCGCTAATTGCGCAGCCGCCATAACAAACTCAGACTGAGCCAAAGCCAAATCAAAATCAGTGCCGCGATTTTGCATTGCTTCTTCAGCGCGCTTCTTAGCTTCCAGAGCTTTAGCCTCATCAAGATCATGGCCACGGATCGCGGTATCTGCTAGGACCGTTACATGATCGGGTTGAATTTCTAAATATCCGCCAGCAACGAATACAAACTCTTCGTCGCCATCAGCCTTTTCAATACGAACCGATCCTGGACGAATACGTGTAATCAAAGGAGTGTGGCCATGCAAAATACCGAGCTCGCCAGTTTCACCGGGAAGCGCCACGAAATTGGCTTCCCCGCTAAAAATAGATTGCTCGGCACTTACTACATCGACGCGTATGGTTGACATAATTTCCTTAGATGAGTTCGATTAAAGCTTCTTAGCTTTCTCGATGGCTTCATCAATTGAACCCACCATATAGAACGCTTGCTCTGGCAAGTGATCCAATTCACCGCTACAAATCATCTTGAAGCCGCGGATGGTTTCTTTTAATGGTACATATTTTCCTGGAGAACCAGTAAATACTTCAGCAACGTGGAATGGCTGAGATAAGAAACGTTGAATTTTACGAGCGCGTGATACGGCCAACTTATCCTCTGGTGATAGTTCATCCATACCCAAAATCGCAATAATGTCACGCAGCTCTTTATAGCGCTGTAACGTCATTTGAACTTCACGGGCAACTTCATAATGCTCTTGTCCAACCACTTGTGGATCAAGTTGACGGCTGGTTGAATCTAACGGATCTACCGCTGGATAGATACCCAAGGCGGCGATGTCGCGTGACAAAACAACGGTTGAATCTAAGTGCAAGAATGTTGTTGCGGGTGATGGATCGGTCAAGTCATCCGCAGGAACATAAACGGCCTGAATAGAGGTGACAGAACCTGTCTTAGTTGAAGTAATACGCTCTTGCAATTTACCCATCTCTTCAGCTAAAGTAGGCTGATAACCAACAGCCGAAGGCATACGACCAAGCAAAGCAGATACCTCGGTACCAGCGAGGGTGTAGCGATAAATATTGTCAACGAAGAACAAAATATCGCGACCTTCGTCACGGAATGCTTCGGCCATGGTCAAACCAGTCAACGCAACGCGTAAACGGTTTCCAGGAGGCTCGTTCATCTGACCAAAAACCATTGCTACTTTATCGATAACATTAGATTCTTTCATCTCGTGGTAGAAGTCGTTGCCTTCACGAGTACGTTCGCCAACACCGGCAAACACAGATAAACCGGAATGTTGTTTAGCAATATTGTTAATCAACTCCATCATGTTCACGGTTTTACCAACACCTGCACCGCCGAACAATCCTACCTTACCGCCTTTAGCAAACGGACAAACTAAGTCAATAACCTTAATCCCGGTTTCAAGCAAGTCAACGGAAGGTGAGAGCTCATCAAACTTTGGTGCTGGCTGGTGAATGGCGCGTCGCTCCTCAGTTGCGATTGGCCCTGCATCGTCAATTGGACGACCCAAAACGTCCATGATGCGACCAAGTGTTGCAGGCCCGACTGGAACAGAAATAGGTTTGCCTGTTGACTTCACTTCCATGCCGCGACGCAAGCCATCGCTTGCACCCATAGCAATAGCGCGCACTACGCCGTCACCAATTTGCTGCTGAACTTCAAAGGTCAAGCCTTTTTCAGCAAATGATTTTTCACCACTATCAACCAATGTCAATGCATCATAAATGCTTGGCATATTGTCGCGTGGGAACTGGATGTCCACCACTGGACCGATACATTGCACGATATTTCCGTTACTCATCGCATTTCTCCGATTTAATTCCTGAATTCTTTCGTAATCCTAAACGCTGACCGCTTAAACCGCAGCCGCTCCACCAACAATTTCCGACAGCTCTTTAGTAATTGCAGCTTGTCGTGTTTTGTTGTATTCCAATTGCAATTCGCCAATTACGTTCTTTGCATTATCTGAAGCGGCCTTCATCGAGACCATCCTCGCAGATTGCTCTGAAGCCATATTTTCAGCGACTGCTTGATAAATCATTGCTTCTACGTAGCGCTTGAGCAAGCCATTCAAAATAGATTCTGCATCTGGCTCGTAAATATAATCCCAAGAGTGTCCTGATTTCTCTTCAGAGCCTAATATTGCTGGCTCTAAAGGCAAAAGCTTTTCAATTACAGCCTCTTGTTTCATAGCATTTACAAAGCGGTTATATGCCAAATAAACTGCATCAATTTCGCCGCGCTCAAACGCTTCTAACTGGGCTGTAATTGCACCTATTAACACATCCATATGTGGCGTATCGCCAATATGAGTAGTCTGAGATATTAATTTAGCTTTTGAGCGATTTAAAAACTGCAAACCTTTTGAACCAATAGCCGTATATTCAATACCAACTTGAGTTGCACTCATATCGCGCACTTGATTTGTAACTAGGCGCAAAACGTTGGTGTTTAAGCCGCCACACAAACCTTTGTCGGTTGTAACCAAGATAGTGCCAATTTTCTTAACTTCGCGTGTCGCCATGTAAGCAGGGCGAAACTCCGGGTTGGCTTTTGACAGATTGGCAACAATTTCACGAATTTTTTCAGAATAGGGGCGAGCATTACGCATGCGCTCCTGGGCGCGGCGCATTTTTGATGCAGCGACCATTTCCATTGCCTTCGTGATCTTGCGCGTATTTTGCACGCTCTTGATCTTGGATCGTATCTCTTTTGTGCTTGCCATGATTTATGTGTGCCCTCTTAAAAAGAGGCCGAACGCTTGTAATCCTCAATGGCAGTGCGTAGAGCGACTTCATCATCCTTGCTTAAATCCTTGGTCTCTTCAATACGAGCAACTAAGTCTGCGTATTTAGACTTCAAGTGATCCTGTAAGCCTTTTTCAAAAGGCAATACAAACTTCACTTCAATATCGTCAAAGTAACCGTTGTTCATCGCATAAAGTGAAACTGCCATCTCCCAAACCTGCAAAGGCTTGTATTGGGCTTGCTTACACAATTCAGTAACTCGACGACCACGCTCGAGCTGTTTACGTGTGGCGTCATCAAGGTCAGATGCAAACTGTGCAAATGCAGCTAATTCACGATACTGAGCTAAGTCGGTACGAATGCCGCCTGATAATTTCTTAATCACTTTAGTTTGAGCTGCACCGCCAACGCGGGAAACTGAAATACCAGCGTTAATAGCAGGGCGTACGCCAGCATTAAACAAGTCTGTTTCCAAGAAAATCTGGCCATCGGTAATCGAAATCACATTGGTTGGAACGAATGCAGAAACGTCTCCAGCCTGAGTTTCAATGATTGGTAACGCTGTCAAAGAACCCGTCTTGCCTTTCACTGACCCATTGGTAAATTTCTCAACATACTCAGCATTTACACGTGCGGCGCGCTCAAGCAAGCGTGAGTGAAGATAGAATACGTCGCCAGGGTAAGCTTCGCGCCCTGGTGGGCGGCGCAAGAGCAAAGAAATCTGACGGTATGCGACAGCTTGTTTTGTTAAATCGTCGTAAACAATCAAGGCATCCTCACCGCGATCTCGGAAGTATTCTCCCATTGTGCAGCCTGCATATGCCGATAGGTATTGCATTGCAGCTGACTCAGAAGCACTTGCTGCTACAACTACCGTGTACTCCATCGCACCCAATTCGCTAAGCTTTCGAACTACGTTTGCAATGGTAGATGCTTTTTGACCAATCGCAACATAAACGCAAAATACGCCTTTACCTTTTTGATTAATGATTGCATCAACTGCAACTGCTGTCTTACCAGTTTGGCGGTCGCCAATAATTAACTCGCGCTGACCGCGGCCAATAGGAACCATCGCATCAATCGCCTTTAAGCCCGTTTGCACTGGCTGACTAACAGATTGTCGTGCGATAACGCCTGGCGCTACCTTTTCAATAAAATCGGTTAATTTAGTATTGATTGGCCCCTTGCCATCAATTGGCTGACCAAGCGCATTAACAACGCGACCGAGCAACTCTGGGCCAACAGGAACTTCCAGAATGCGGCCAGTACATTTAACTGGGTCGCCTTCTTTAATGTGCGTATATTCGCCGAGCACAACAGCCCCAACTGAATCACGCTCAAGGTTTAAAGCTAGACCGATGGTGTTGTTAGGAAACTCCAACATTTCGCCCTGCATAACACCAGACAGGCCGTGCACGCGGCAAATACCGTCGGTCACTGAAATAACAGTGCCTTCGTTGCGAAGCTGGGAATCTACGCCCATTTCGCTAATTCGGCTTTTGATCAGCTCGCTGATCTCGGAAGGGTTGAGTTGCATTACTTACTCCTGGGTCTTATTTCGTATGTTCTTAATAGGGATAACTTATGCGCCAAGACTTGCTTGCATTTGAGCTAACCGTGCCTTAACCGAACTATCCAATACCTCATCTCCAACTTGAATGCGAACACCGCCAATCAACGCCGAATCAATCTGAATAGTTGGGCGCAGTTCTTTACCCCCAAAACGCTTTTTCAAACTTGACAACAATTCTTTGAGCGCACTACCTTCAATTGGAAATGCGCTTGTAATAATCACTTCTGCCGCATCTTCGCTTTTATTCTTCATTGCCTCAAATTGACGTGCAATTTCGGGTATGGCTGCCAAGCGATGATTGTGATTCACAAGACTTAAAAAACTTGAAATCTTGCCGTCTAGCTTTGACGTAACCATGCCAGAAAGAAGCTTGCTCAGATCATCCGCAGAAACTTTTGGATTATTTGATAAAACAGCAATTTCTGGCATAGCTGAAAGTTGAGCAAGTTCGCTTAACTGCTCTAAAAAGGCGGGGAGCTCGGCAGGCTTGGCACTTTGAAAAAGTGCTTCAGCATAGGGGCGCGCAATTGTGGCTAATTCAGCCATATCAGAGCTCTGCCTTTAATTGATCAAGTAATGTGCTGTGAGTTTTTGCATCAACTTCTCTGCGCAAAATTTGCTCAGCACCCTTCACAGCCAACACGGCAACCTCTGCGCGCAATACTTCGCGTGCACGTGATACCTGTTGATCTGCATCTTGTTTGGCTTGAGAAATAATGCGAGCGGCTTCCGCCTCTGCATTTGATCGAATTTCTTCAGCCGACATTTGGGCGCGCTTTTCAGCCTCAGCAACACGCTGAATGCCTTCTTGACGGGCTTTAGATAATTCCAACTCTGCCTCGTTATTTGCGAGAGCTAATTCTTCTTTTCCGCGCTGGGCCGCAGCCAAGCCATCGGCAATTTTAGTTGAGCGCTCATCTAGTGCCTTAACAAGCGGTGGCCACACAAATCGTGCGACAACCCACCATAAGACAAAGAAAACGATCATTTGCGCGAATAGGGTCGCGTTCAGATTCACGATATTCCTTTCAGTATTGTTGTGAACGGTTGGATGACCATACAGTCATCCACGCCAAAACAATTACTTAATAACAGCGAGCAGTGGGTTTGCAAAAGCAAACAACATTGCAACACCAACGCCGATTAAGAATGCAGCATCAATCAAGCCGGCCAAAAGAAACATTTTGGTTTGCAATTCATTAATCAATTCGGGTTGACGGGCAGCGCCCTCAATGAATTTTCCGCCCATTAGGCCAATGCCCAAACAGGCTCCTAAAGCGCCAAGGCCGATGATAAGGCCAATACCAATAGCGGTTAGTCCTTGAATGTTAGCTAAGAATGCTTGCATGTTTACTCCTAAGTATTAAAGATGAAGTTAAAAATAAAAAAATTAATGATGACTGTGGGCTTGGCCGATGTATACCAAAGTCAACATCATAAAAATAAAAGCTTGCAACAAAATGACCAAAATATGAAAAATTGCCCAGGCTGATCCAGCAATGACATTGCCTACAAAGCCAAGCATGTAAAGATCAAAATTAAAGGTCCACATACTTCCCAAAAGGGCAATGAGTAAAAAGATTAATTCGCCTGCATACATGTTTCCAAAAAGCCGCATACCCAATGAAACACCTTTAGCAATGTATTCAATGATGTTCAAAATAAGGTTGAATGGCGCAAGATACCACTTTGCACCAAATGGAGCGGAAATCAACTCGTGCAAAAAGCCGCCGATGCCCTTCACTTTGATGCTGTAGAAGAACACTAACAAGAGAATCGAGAAAGACAAGCCAAAAGTAGCGTTCAAATCGGTTGTGGGCACTATCTTATGATGTGGAACATGCACTCCAAAACTACCAACAAATTGGTTTACGCCAAAAATCCAATCTACAGGCACTAAATCCAGAGTATTTAGAAGGATGATCCAGCAAAAAACGAAGAGGGCTAAAGGGGCAATAAAAGTACGATTGCCATGGACAATACTCTTGGTTTGGTTGTCCACCATCTCAACAAGCATCTCCACTAGACATTGAAAGCGCCCAGGAACTCCAGGGGATGCTCTGCGTGCCGCAATTACCAAAAGAAACACAGTGATCAACCCCATTAAAGAGGTCCAAAAAATAGTGTCTAAATTAATGATGCTGAAGTCAATGACCGAGGTTTGCGCTCCGCCAACGTTATTTAGGTTTTGCAGGTGTTCCGCAATATAAGCGGTAGGTGTAAGCGGTTCGCTAGCCACATGATGGGCTATCTCTGCTGCTCCGTTGACTTCGCTAGACATCTCTCAACAAATCCTTATTTATTAACTGCCTGTTACTTCCAAAACCACACCAATAAATAACATTTCAGCGTAGCAAAATAGGTAACAAGCAAAAGTATCCATTTTAAATCAGGCTGCTTTAGGGCAAAGCCAATAAACAAGAGGACAGTTGCAAGAATTTTTATAAATTCACCAGAAACCACCGCTGTTAAATAGCCGCCGGGACTTGATTTAGTACTCTTTTTTGCAGCCTCTAATCGCATCAAAAACAATGCTGCAGGCAAAAATCCAATCAAGCCACCAACAAAAGCAGAGTAAGTATAGACGAGTCTATTGCCCTGACCAGCAAAAATATAACAAGAACCAGCAATTATCAGGGTAATCACTATCTGCGCAAAAACTATAAGCCAACTATTAACGGATAAAAACTGTCTTGGTTTTGCGCTACGCAAATCATCCATTTCCGTTTTGTTATAGACCCGATAGGCCTCCTCAGAAGACTCCTCCCAATTATTTATTTTGGGCATTGGATTTGGGTCTATTTTCAATAGTTAAAAATTTTATGTTTGCTGTATTAAATATCAAGAGTCATTCTCAACGCCCAACTTTTTCAACAAGGAATCGAGCTCATCAAATTGGCTAAAACGGATTCTTAATTCGCCGCCTTTACCCTTAAACTTAAATTCTGTATTTAGGCCGATTAAATCAGCGATTTCTTGCGTCAATCGCCGCATATCTGGGTCGTTGTACGCGGCTAAAGAGGGGGCTTTAATTTTGGATTTTTTATCTCCAATTTGACCTCCAACCAGCACTAAGGCTGCCACCATTCTTTCGGCCTCCCGAACTGATAGGCCTTGCGCTGCAATTCTTTGCGCCAAAGCTACTTGACTTGCGCCAGGTAACGGAATAAGTGCTCGGGCGTGGCCCATATCAATATCGCCCGCTAAAAGCATTGCTTGAACTGTTTTTGCCAGCTGGCTCAAGCGAAGCAAATTCGTAATAGCGCTTCGTGACTTTCCAACTGCTTTTGCGGCTTGCTCATGAGTGAATCCAAATTCCGCAATGAGTCTTGCCAGACCCCTCGACTCTTCAAGAGGATTTAAATCCTCTCGCTGCATATTTTCAATCAATGCCATTGCCGCAGCGGCTTGATCATTGGCGCCTGAAACCAATACAGGAACCTCGCTTAAGCCCGCTAAAGATGCCGCACGAAAACGCCGTTCGCCAGCGATAATTTCATATTTTCCAGGCTCGACCATCCTCACTAACAAGGGCTGCATCACACCTTGCTCACGAATACTTTCTGCTAACTCTTGCAGGGCACTAGCTTCCATTTTTTGGCGTGGCTGATATTTTCCAGCCTGAAGTGCGGTTAATGGCAGGCGGTTAATTTCAGTTGAGCTTTCTTGCTTAGCCTTATCCCCCAACAATGCCTCTAGGCCGCGACCCAACCCTTTTTTCTTTATTGCAACCATACGTTTTATCGTCTTCCTAAAAATTACATTTGCTTAATGCGCTCGATCATTTCGGCGCCAAACTCTAGATAGGCTTTTGCGCCTCTTGATGATTTGTCAAAAACTACCCCAGGAAGTCCGTAAGACGGGGCCTCGGCTAAACGTACGTTACGTGGAACAATCGTCTTGAACACCTTGTCACCAAAATGCTCCAGCAGTTGATCAGACACCTGTTGCTGCAATGTCATGCGCGAATCAAACATCACCCGCAAGAGCCCGATGATGACCAAGTCTGGATTTAAATTGGCGTGAACTTGTTTAATAGTATTGACTAGGTCTGACAAGCCCTCAAGTGCAAAGTATTCACATTGCATTGGCACGATAACGCCATTTGCGGCACACAAGCCGTTGAGCGTAAGCAAAGAAAGTGCAGGGGGGCAGTCAATCAAAATAAAGTCATAGTCATTCGCCACTGCGGTAAGCGCCTCTTTCAATCGCTGCTCACGTGATTCCAAGTCAACCAATTCAATTTCTGCGCCAGCTAAATCACGATTTGCTGGCAGCACATCATAACCAGAACTTTCACAAGGTTGGGCACAATCCCTGATTGTGGCAAGCCCAATTAATACCTGATATACGCTTTTATTTAAGTTTGCTTTTTCGATTCCGGAGCCCATTGTTGCATTTCCCTGAGGGTCTAAATCAACCAATAAAACCCGTTGCTTGAGGCCTGATAAGCCAGCAGCTAAATTGACGGCCGTCGTGGTTTTACCAACTCCGCCCTTTTGATTTGCAATACAGAAAATTTTTGCCATGGCTACTTTTAAGGGGTCTGCTTCAAAGAGGGTGATTTTCTCACGGGGGACAACACCAAAAGGCGCCTTTCCACTGTAAGGCTAGGTATATGCAAAGGTTGATCGGCGATTAAGCGCCAATCTTCCATTGAAACTTCTTGCAACTCTTCATCTGCGCGCTTAGCCTTCATTGCAAATACAAGGCCTTCAGGCTTCAATAAGGGTAGCGAGAGATCTAAAAATCTCTTCAAACTGGTGAATGCTCTCGAAATTACTGCGTCGAACTGGGCGGGATGCTTTAGGGCCGTAGACTCTACGCGCTCACTCAATATCTGAATGTTATTTAACTTCAGCTTGCCTCGTATGTGCTGCAAAAATGCGGTTTTTTTTCGAACCGCCTCAATTAGCGTCATATTCCACCCGGGCTGTAAGATCGCAATGGGAATTGCTGGCAAACCACCACCAGAGCCAAGATCTGCAATCCTAGCATCTAAGTCAACTAAAAAATGCCTCATTAAAGGTAAAACTGCAATAGAATCAATGAGGTGCAATCGTATTGAATTTATATCGCCCTCTATTGCAGTAAGGTTATGAACCCGGTTCCAGCGCCCCATCTCTTGTAAAAATACCTCTAAATCAGCAATATTGCCCGGGCTTAAGTCCAAACCAAGACTCTGAATACCTAGCTCAGCCAACCCTTCGCTCATACCGTCTCTTGGGGGCGCCCCAAGCCCTTTTTAAGGTGCACCAATAATAAAGAAAGTGCTGCCGGCGTTATCCCGGAGATTCTGCCTGCTTGACCCAAGGTACCGGGTTTGTATAAATTTAATTTTTGTTGAACTTCTTTTGATAGGCCGGGAACCTGGGTATAGTCCATTAATTCCGGCAAAGGAAAGTGCTCATTATGTTCCTGGCGTGCAATTTCCACGGATTGCCTCTCGATATACCCTTGATATTTAATCGAAATCTCCACTTGATTGGAAATTTGCTGCGCCAAACCGAGATCATCGTCCAAGCTTCCAGGTGACCACATTCCATCTGCAAAACTAGTAATGGCCTCATAAGTTAGGCCTGGGCGCCTTAAAATATCTGCCAAACTGCAATCGCTGGATAAATCTTGCCCCAAAAGCGCTGAAACGGCCTTGGCTGATTCATGCTTTGGCCCAATCCAAATCTCTTGCAATCGAATTGTTTCACGTGAAACAGCCTCCTGTTTTCTACAAAATACGTTCCAACGCCAATCATTAACCAACCCCAAGCCTCGACCAATCGTAGTTAGCCGCATGTCTGCATTATCTTCACGCAAGCTGAGGCGATATTCTGCTCTGCTAGTAAACATTCGATAGGGCTCTTGAACGCCCAAGGTAATAAGATCGTCAACCAAAACCCCAATATAAGACTCACTTCGCTTAGGCAACCAAGGCTCTTTGTCTTGTGAAGCTAACCCAGCATTAATTCCGGCCAGCATGCCTTGAGCTGCAGCCTCCTCATACCCAGTAGTGCCATTAATTTGGCCTGCAAAATACAGCCCTTTAATAGCTTTTGTTTCTAAGCTATGCCTAAGATGACGAGGATCATAAAAATCATACTCAATGGCATATCCAGGGCGAACAATAACAGCGGACTCAAGACCTCGGATGCTCCGGACTAAATTCCACTGCACATCAAAAGGGAGGCTTGTAGAAATTCCATTGGGGTAATACTCATTAGTAGTAAGACCCTCGGGTTCCAAAAAGATCTGATGACTATTTTTTGAAGCAAAGCGATGAATCTTGTCTTCAATTGAAGGGCAATAGCGGGGGCCGACACCCTCAATTACACCTGTATACATTGGGGAACGATCTAATCCACCCCTGATGATGTCATGAGTCTGCTCGTTTGTATGGGAAATCCAGCATGAAACTTGTTTGGGGTGTTGTTCGGGCCGACCCAAATATGAGAAAACAGGCATTGGGTCTAGATCACCGGGTTGCTCAAGCATGACTGAGAAATCGATTGTCCGACCATCAATCCGAGGAGGGGTGCCCGTTTTAAGTCTGCCTTGTGGGAGCTTTAATTCTTTTAATCTAGACGAAAGGGATGTTGCGGCTGGATCGCCAGCACGTCCACCAGCGTAGCTATTAAGACCCACATGGATTTTTCCATCTAGAAAGGTTCCCGCTGTCAGCACAACTTTTTTGGCCATAAACTTAAGGCCCATTTGTGTAACAACCCCCTGAACCTCGTCACCACTGACCAGCAAATCATCAACCGCAGCTTGAAAAAGGCTTAGGTTCGCCTGATTTTCCAACCGATGGCGAATAGCCGCTTTATATAAAACACGATCTCCTTGGGCTCGAGTAGCTCGCACTGCCGGGCCCTTACTAGAGTTAAGGATGCGAAACTGAATGCCAGCCTCGTCTGTAGCAGAAGCCATAGCACCACCCATGGCATCTATTTCTTTTACTAAGTGGCCCTTACCAATTCCTCCAATAGAGGGGTTGCAACTCATTGCCCCTAAATTTTCAATACTATGGGTGATTAGGAGGGTGTCACACCCCATGCGTGCTGATGCTAGTGCGGCTTCAGTTCCTGCGTGGCCACCACCAACTACTATGACATCGAAATTTTTTGAATAGCGCATGATTTGCCTCAGATAGGGCGATGATCATAGCATTTTGTTGGTTTCACGTGAAACAAAAATAATAAAGTTTGAGTCCCAACACTATAAATTAATGTAAGTCCTTGTTTTAATTGTATTTTTATTAATTAAGCTAAAAACGAAAAGCGCAAGCCATATGAATGCCCTGACTCCAACTCCGCCACCCAACACATAAGAACGTCAATTAGCTTTTAGATTTAAAGAAGGCGCTAATTTCACCAACAACGCCGCGGCGGAATGCTAAAACACAAATTACAAAAATAAAGCCGGTGGCTATCGTGCTCCAAGATCCGATATTAGCTAAATAGTTTTGGAGGGAGACCACAATACCCGCACCAACGGCTGGACCTAAGATTGTTCCCATTCCACCAAGTAGGGTCATCAGAACCACCTCGCCCGACATGTGCCAGTGAACATCTGTTAAGGTTGCGAGCTGAAAAACCAAAGCCTTCATTGAGCCAGCGAGGCCAGCAAGAGTAGCCGACAATACAAAAGCCGTTAACTTAAAACGATCGACGTCATAGCCAAGTGAAATGGCGCGCGGTTCATTTTCGCGAATAGCCTTAAGAATCTGACCGAAAGGCGAGTAAACAGTACGCATGATGAGCGCAAAACCCAATAAAAAAACTGCTAAAACAAAGTAATACATCGAAACGTCGTTATTTAAATCAATGAAGTTTAGTAGCTTGCCACGGGGCACTCCTTGTATTCCATCTTCACCACCAGTAAATGGAAGTTGAACCGCAAGGAAGTAAACCATTTGAGATAGCGCCAAAGTCACCATAGCAAAGTAAATGCCTTGCCTGCGAATGGCCAATGCGCCTATCAAAAATCCAAGAACGCCTGAACCAATGACGCCTAAAATAATTCCCAACTCGGTGGAAAGCCCCATCTCCTTGCAAAAATAGGCGGTAATGTAGGCCGAAGTGCCAAAGAATGCGGCATGACCAAACGACAATAGCCCCGTAAAGCCAAGTAATAAATTAAAAGCGCAAGCAAAGAGGGCAAAGCAAAGTACCTTCATTGCAAATACTAAATAGATAAAATCCTGGAATGGCAAGAGCAGGGCAATTAAAGCAAGAATGCCATAGAGTAATTTAACTTTTGAACTCATTTTATTTTTCCCGCCCAAAAAGACCAGCTGGGCGAATCAATAACACGATTGCCATGATCACAAAAATAACCACGCCAGATGCCTCTGGGTAAAACACTTTGGTTAGGCCCTCAACTAAACCCAGAGCAAGGCCCGTAAGAATAGCGCCCATGATGGAGCCCATGCCACCAATGACGACTACCGCAAATACAACAATAATGAGATTCGACCCCATCAATGGGTTAACTTGAAAAATGGGGGCGGCCAATACGCCAGCAAAACCGGCAAGGCCAACACCATAAGCGTAGGCCAAGGAAATCATGAGGGGGACATTAATCCCAAACGCTTGGAGAAGTTTTGGATTTTCTGTTCCAGCTCGAAGATAGGCGCCCAGCTTTGTTCTCTCAATAACATACCATGTAGAGAAGCAAACGGTCATAGAAATAAACACAACCCAAATTCGATATTTTGGCAAGACAATCCCAATAGATTCAAGAGGAATTGCGCCTTGGAGTATCTCAGGGGCGGGATAACTCTCCCCAGATATGCCATACCAGTGGCGAAACATTCCCTCGATAATTAATGCCAAACCAAAAGTTAATAAGAGGCCATACAAATGGTCGAGGTGATATAGACGCCTCAACATCGTACGCTCAAGAATTAAACCGAAACCCGCCATTATTAGCGGCACAAGAATGAGGGCAAACCAATAATTAATTGTCAGGTCAGGAAAACCTAGCCATTGACCAAATTGAGTTAAACCAATCCACGCAATAAAAGCGCCCATGGTGTATTGAGCGCCATGCGAGAAGTTAATAATGTTGAGAAGGCCAAAAATGATGGCCAAACCCAAACTCAAAATGGCATAGAAAGAGCCATTGATCAGCCCCACCAAGAGCTGAGCAATCAGCCCTTGAGGGGTAATTCCAAGAAGTTCAAACATGCTTGATTTCTAAATAAACTACTTGTTAACCAACTTGCACTTTGACTGTGAAAGTGGAAGGGTGGCTTCTGCTGCAGGAATAACAGCACGTATGTAGTAATAATCCCATGGGCTTTTTGATTCTGAGGGCTTCTTCACCTCGAGCAGGTACATATCATGCTCGAACTTGCCATCAGCACGAATCTTCCCCTTAAACAAGCCGTCATCAATGGTGGTTGATTTCAAAACCTTCATTACAGCTTGTGTATCGTCAGTTCCAGCCGTTTGTACCGCCTTTAAATAATTAAGGACAGATGAATAAACTCCGGCCTGAACCATGGTTGGCATGCGCTTATGTTGTTCGAAAAAACGTTTTGAAAAGGCGCGCGTTTTATCGTCCTTGTCCCAGTAGAAGCCTTCAGTTAAGTACATGCCTTGAGCAGCACTTAATCCCAGCGAATGCACATCTGAAATAAACATGAGCAATGGAACTACGGTTTGTTTTTTATTGATGCCAAATTCTGATGCCTGCTTAACAGTGTTAATTGTGTCTTGACCAGCATTTGCCAGAGCGACCACATCGGCTCCACTGGCCTGAGCTTTTAAGAGGTAAGAAGAAAAGTCGCTATTGGGAAAGGGGTGTTTGCTTGTACCTAAGACTTTGCCACCGTTGGCAACCACAACATTGGTGGCATCTTTTTCAAGCGCTGCGCCAAAAGCATAATCTGCAGTGATGAAGTACCAATTCTTTTTTCCTTGCTTAACAATAGCCCTACCGGTGCCATTTGAAAGCGCATAGGTATCGTACGTCCAGTGAATATTGTTTGGAGTACATTTTTCATTGGTAATTGTTACTGAGCCCGCCCCAGAGACAATCGTCATTTTATTTTTTTGCTCGGCTACCTCCATCACAGCTAAAGCAGTGTTGGTAGATACCAACTCAACAATGACATCTACACCGTCTTTGTCATACCATTCACGAGCTTTATTTGCGGCAATATCGGCTTTATTTTGATGGTCCGCACTAACAAGTTCAATTTTTTTGCCAATTACGGTACCGTCTTTAGAAAAATCAGCGATGGCCATTTTCGCCGCAATGACAGCGCCCGGCCCAGCTAAATCAGAGTAGGTTGATGAGAGATCAGTTAATACCCCGATCTTTACAACGTCACCACTCACTTTGGATCCGCTTTGTGCAAAAACAGGATTTGCAGTAAAAATTGTTGCTGCAACAAGACACGCGGTTATTTGCTTTAACTTCATTTTTGTCTCCTATAGAAAACCACTAAACACCAAGATACTCATTTAGTAAGCTAGCTTTTTGAGCTAACTCGTTTTGCTGAACCACCTCTACCACCTTACCGTGCTCAACCACATAATGGCGATCAGCCAAAGGGGCGGCAAACCTAAAATTTTGCTCAACCAACACAATCGTGAATCCTTTATTTCTCAAACTAGTAACAACTTCACCGAGCTTTTCAACAATAACAGGGGCAAGGCCCTCGGTAATTTCATCTAGCAAAAGTAGTCTGGCTCCTGTTCTTAGGATTCGCGCCATTGCTAGCATTTGCTGCTCTCCACCAGATAAGCGAGTGCCAGGACTATTACGTCTTTCATAGAGGTTGGGAAACATCTCATAAATCTCTTCTAAACTCATACCGCCTGAGGCAATTTCAGGCAAAAGGAGTAAATTTTCTTCCGTACTTAGACTGGCAAATATGCCACGCTCTTCGGGGCAGTAACCAACCCCAAGGCGCGCAACTTTATATGTGGGCATCGCAATAGTCTCTTGCCCATACACACGAACAGATCCAGTTTTTTTGCTGGTTAAACCTAAAATTGTTTTGAGAATTGTGGTGCGGCCTGCGCCATTTCTACCCAAAAGAGTAACCACCTCACCGTCTGCAACGGAAAAATTAACCCCATGGAGAATGTGCGACTCTCCATACCAAGATTGGAGATTGTTAACCTCAAGAGCGATTGAACTCATAAAGAATCGCCTTTTTGGCTACCCATATACGCCTCAATCACAAGAGGATTATTTGAAACCTCCTGATAATTGCCTTCGGCTAAAACCGAGCCCCGTTGCAAAACAGTTATTTGATGTGCAATTGAAGAAATCACTTTCATATTATGCTCAACCATCAAGATGGTCCGCCCTTTTGCCACCCGATCAATTAATTCTGTAACTCGCTCTACATCCTCATGGCCCATACCTTGTGTAGGCTCATCAAGCAGCATGAGTTCTGGCTCCATTGCTAGGGTAGTTGCAATCTCGAGGGCCCTTTTGCGGCCATATGCTAAATTAAGAGTGTCTTCGTGAGCAAAATCTGCCAGGCCAACCTCAAGCAAAAGCTCCTCAGCGCGCTCATTGAGTATATTGAGAGAATCGCCAGATTTCCAAAAGTGAAACTCAGTACCTAAACCGCGTTGCAATGCAACGCGAACATTTTCTAAAACACTAAGATGGGGAAATACTGCGGATATTTGAAAGGACCGAATCACGCCACGACGTGCAATTTGTGCCGGCCTCTCTTTGGTAATGTCTATTCCGTTAAACAGAATTTGACCGCTGGTTGGCTCTAGAAACTTAGTAAGCAAATTGAAGCAGGTGGTTTTACCAGCACCATTAGGACCGATTAGGGCGTGGATAGTCCCTCTAGCAACATTTAAATTCACGTTAGTAACGGCGGAAAAGCCCTTGAATGCTTTACCAAGCCCAATGGTTTTTAGTATCGTTTCTTGCAATCTCAAATCCTCTACCCCACATTGAGGCAAGCAATTGAGCATACCTTAAGAATTTGACTAGTGACATAGCAAAAACCCTAAAGGAATGGAAGAAAAATTACTTAGATATTTGCTTATATGTTAAATAATTTTGAATGGCACTTTTAGCTGTCTCATCCAATACATCCATTGGGATGCGTAAAGAGCCTTGAACAATCATTAGCGCATAAGGTTTTGCAAGGCTTGCTGCCTCAGCACATAACCGTAATTCTTCACCAAAAGCAGGTGATTGAGTTCGCCAATAGTTAATAGCAGACTCCAACTCTTGTATGGACAGAAACATCATGCTAAGTGGATTCTTTTGTTTCTATTTAATAGCCAACATTGTGCCGCGGCATTTTTTTGCGCCGCAACAGCACTCGTAGTCTTTTTTCATTTTTTTGGTGATGCGGCCCTCAATACCCAAAGAGTAATCGTAGAAAAGCTCTTCGCCAACCTTGAGCGCACGTTTCGCATAAATGAATACTCTAGGCTTGCCCTTAAAACTGTCCTCTCTTGTTTCGCAGTTTGGTTTGCATGAGTGATTAATCCAGCGCGCAGCATTTCCACCAAATTTTGCATCGATGCATCGCCCATCTTCTAACGAGAAATAAAATGTATGATTTGGGTCTTTTGGGTTATGGGGGTGACGCTTCTCAGCAAGCTTCCAACTAATTCTTTCGCCTTTGTACTCTATGATTGCCGCGCCTTTTTTAATGGGCCTAACAACAAATACGCCTTTTCCATGAATGGGTGAGTTTTTGACGGCAATTGACGATCGGTCAACGCTAGGTGGGGCTATTATTTTTTTACTCATACAAATTAGACATCTAAATTTCTGGCAATTAATGCGTTCTTTTCAATAAATGCGCGGCGCGGCTCAACTTCATCACCCATTAATGTAGTAAACACTTGATCGGCAGCAATTGCGTCCTCAATTCGAACCTGCAGGAGTGTGCGCGTAGTCGTATCCATAGTTGTTTCCCAAAGTTGAAGTGGGTTCATTTCACCCAAACCTTTGTAGCGTTGGCGGCTTAGTACGCGCTCAGCCTCTGATAGCAACCAAGCAAATGCAGCCCTAAAGTTTTGAATGGGCTGCTCTTTTTGGTTTTTGTCTGGGTCGCCACGACGCACTTTTGATCCTGGCAGCACTTTTCCAGACAATACAGCTGCGGCATTTGAAAGACTCTGGTAATCATCCCCATGAACAAAATCGGAGTTAATTGCTGATAGCTTTAGGTTTCCATGAATGCGGCGGGACAAAAGGAGTTTGTATCGCTCAGTACGCTCTTCTTTTTGCACAATAATTTCAGGGGGTAGTGCTAAGGCGTTTAATGATTCTGAAAGAGCTGCACTGAGACGCTCTGCAGAGTCGAGGGCTGCTTTTTCGGTATCTAAGTTTAGCTGGGTACCAGAAGCAATTGCACGCAATGCATCCTCGTCTATTGTGCGCGATAAGCGGTCAACAATAGATTGAATTACTTGGTAGTGAGTAGCCAACTCACCCAAGGCTGCGCCCTCAATAATTTCCCCAGAAGGTGTTTGAAGTGAGGCTGACTCCAGCGCTATCTTTAATAGAAGTTGATTAAGCTCAACATCGTCCTTAATGTAGCGTTCATTTTTTCCAAACTTCACTTTGTAAAGAGGTGGTTGGGCAATATAAATGTGTCCGCGCTCAATTAATTCAGGCATTTGTCTGTAAAAGAATGTAAGCAGTAGGGTGCGAATATGACTCCCATCAACGTCCGCATCGGTCATAATAATGATGCGGTGGTAGCGCAATTTATCCGCCTTGTACTCTTCAAGTCCAATACCCGTTCCAAGCACAGTAATTAAAGTAACCACCTCCTGGCTCGCTAGCATTTTATCAAAGCGGGCCTTCTCCACGTTGAGAATTTTTCCTTTTAAAGGAAGGATTGCTTGAAAGCGACGATCACGGCCTTGTTTTGCTGAGCCTCCCGCAGAGTCTCCCTCAACAATAAACAGTTCGGATTTTGTGGGGTCTTTCTCTTGGCAATCAGCCAATTTTCCCGGGAGGCCAAGGCCATCCAAAACCCCTTTGCGTCGCGTCATGTCCCGCGCCTTACGGGCCGCCTCGCGAGCACGGGCTGCATCAACGATTTTTCCGCAAAGAATTTTTGCGTCGGCAGGGCGCTCTTGTAAGTATGCGCTCAATGCTTCTGCAACAATCTCTTCTATTGGCCCACGAACTTCACTTGATACTAGTTTGTCTTTTGTTTGACTAGAGAATTTTGGCTCTGGAACTTTAACTGACAAAACACAAGTTAATCCCTCGCGCATATCTTCGCCAGATATTTCTACTTTGGCTTTTTTTGCGACCTCATGCTCGTCGATATATTTATTAATAACGCGGGTCATTGCAGCACGCAAACCAGTCAAATGAGTTCCGCCATCGCGCTGTGGAATGTTGTTAGTAAAACAAAGCACTTGCTCGCTAAAACTATCATTCCACTGCATTGAAACCTCAGCGGTAATGTTGCCACCTAAATCAGAAGGTCTAATACCCTCTGCATAAAAAATATTTGGATGAAGAACATTTTTATTTTTGTTAATGTATTCAACAAAACCTTTTACGCCACCAGAAAAAGCAAAGTCTTCCTCTTGTCCGGTACGCTGGTCGATTAATTTAATGTGTACGCCATTATTTAAAAAAGAAAGTTCGCGAATTCTTTTAACTAAAATTTCATAGTGAAACTCAACAAGCCCGAATATATCCACATCAGCTAAAAAATGAACTTCAGTTCCAGACAGTTCGGTATCGCCGGTAACCGTGATGGGTGATGTGATCACTCCATTTATTGTTTCGATGTTGGGGTTTTGTATTACCCCGCGCGCAAACTCCATGTAATGTGTTTTTCCATCGCGACGAATGGTTAACTTTAGCCATTTAGACAAAGCGTTGACGCAACTAACACCGACCCCATGTAAGCCACCAGACACTTTATAACTGTTTTGATCAAACTTTCCACCAGCATGTAACTCAGTCATTACAATTTCCGCGGCACTCCTTTTGGGGTCATGTTTATCATCAAACTTAATCCCTGTTGGAACGCCCCTACCATTATCGGTAATGGATATTGAATTATCCGTTTGAATAACCACGGTAATTTCAGTGCAATACCCAGCTAGTGCCTCATCGATTGCGTTATCGAGAACCTCAAAAACTAAATGATGCAAGCCAGTTCCATCAGACGTATCACCAATGTACATCCCTGGTCGCTTACGAACCGCTTCGAGACCTTCTAAGATTTGGATTGATGATGCGCCATACTGCTCAACTACTTTTTTTTCTTCTGTCATTTTTTTCTAAATTAAATACGCATTGGCATCACAACATACTTGAAATCTTCAGAACCAGGGAGGGTGATCACCGCACTACTATTTGCATCGCCCAAACTGATTTGAATTTTTTCGTTCTTTAGGTTTGATAAAACATCTAGTAAATAACTTACATTAAAACCAATCTCCACTGCATCGCCGGTATATTCCGTTTCAATTTCTTCTTGCGCCTCTTCTTGTTCAGCATTAGTTGATTGGACTGTAATGCGATCAGGTGATAACGAAAATCGGACACCTTTAAATTTGTCTGTAGTTAAGATGGCGGCACGTTGAAGTGCGGCCTGCAAAAGGTCTCTATTAACTATTAAAGAATTTTTATGGCCTTTAGGAATAACGCGCTGGAAGTCTGGAAACTTACCTTCAACCAGTTTAGAAATTAATTCAATATCACCAAAAATAAACTTTACTTGATTTCCACTTAAACTAATTTCCAAAATTTCTTCAGAGTCCTCAAGTAGATGCTGGCACTCTAAAATTGTTTTACGGGGAATAATTATCTCTTGTCGCTGACCAGACCCCGTCGGCGCTTCAAGCAAATCCACTTGTGAATAAGCAAGGCGGTGACCATCCGTTGCTACAGCAATCACTTGTTTTCCTTCAACAACTAAAAGCATGCCGTTTAAGTAATAACGGATGTCTTGTTGCGCCATCGCGAAGTGCACCTGGCCAACTAGTTGGCGAAAACTTTTTTGGGTCATTTTCCAACTTGCCGCAAGTTCACCAACACTTTGCATTACTGGAAACTCTGCCGCCGATAATGTTTGAAGAGAAAACCGACTTTTACCGCTTTGGATAACCATGCGGTTATCTTTTAAGTTCAGCGCTACCGGCCCCTCAGGAAGCGCCCGCAAAATATCTAATAACTTCCTTGCCGCGACCGTAGTGGTGACATCTTCAGAACCAACACCAAAATTGGCATTAGTTGTAATTTGGATCTCAATATCAGTAGAAATAAATGAAACCTTCTCACCTTGCTTCTTAAATAAAAGGTTTGCCAAAATGGGTAGCGTGTGCCGGCGTTCAACAATGCCACTTACAACTTGAAGTGGTTTTAATAAACTATCGCGCGAAGTGTTTACAAGTTGCATTGCTTTTAAATCCTTATATATATCTTATTAGTAGTAGTAATAAGGCTTCATATTTTAGTGGATAAGTCAAAAACCTCAATTAAAACAGTAACTTAAAACGATAAAAACCTGTGGAAAACTTTTGTATAAACGCTGGATAAAAACTGAATAACTTTTCCTCAAGACCCTATTTTTGCATGAAGCCGAAGTTTTCCACAATTTATCCACACACAATTCTCAAACTTATCCATTGACCTATCCACAACCTTATCCACAGGATAAATTTATGCCTTTAAAGTTTGCTCGATCACATGAATCTCATGGTTAAGTTGCCCATCATGGGAACGCTCCTCACCAATCTTCCGAACTGCGTGCAAAACAGTAGTGTGATCTCTTCCACCAAACAATTCACCTATTTCTGGCAGGCTTTTTTGGGTCAACTCTTTAGCCATAAACATTGCAATTTGTCGCGGGCGAGCAATGTTGGCCGGCCTTCGTTTGGAGTACATATCGGCAACCTTAATGCTATAAAAATCTGCAACTGCTTTTTGAATATTCTCCACAGAGATTTGTCGATTTTGGATAGAAAGTAAATCTTTTAGGGCTATTCGAGCTACTTCTATAGTTACTTCGCGACCATGAAAGCGGACAAAGGCTAGAATTTTTCGTAACGCCCCCTCCAACTCTCTAACGTTAGAGCGAAGGTGTTTGGCCACAAAAAAAGCCACATCCTCACTCATAGGAATGCCCTCACTCAATGCTTTTTTCATTAGAATTGCAACGCGCATCTCTAGCTCAGGAGGCTCAATTGCCACTGTTAAGCCAGAATCAAACCTAGAGATCAACCGGTCATCTATCCCAGCCATCTCCTTTGGGTAGGTGTCACTTGTAATAATAACTTGCGCTTTGTTGCCCAGAAGAGCCTCAAAAGCATAAAAGAACTCCTCCTGTGTACGCGACTTACCACTAAAAAACTGTATGTCATCAATTAACAAGAGATCTAAAGAGTGGTAATAACGCTTAAATCGGTCAAACGCCTTTTGTTGGTAAGCCCTCACTACATCAGAAACGTATTGTTCGGCATGAATATATCGAATCCTGGCGTTTGGTTTCTCTTTTAAAAGGTGGTTACCTATTGCATGAATAAGGTGGGTTTTCCCCAAGCCAACTCCACCATATAAAAACATGGGGTTATAAGAGGTTCCCGGGTTGTGAGCAACTTGAATAGAGGCCGCTCGAGCCAGTTGGTTTGCTTTACCCGTCACAAAAGTATCAAAAGTGAGGTTAGGGTTTAATTTTGAGTGATCCTCAATCTCAAAAGCCTGCTCCTCAATGGAGATCTGCTCAGGCAGTTTTACAGTCTCTGGCGCCCGATCTAGGGTTTGTGGCTTAACAAGGGCGCTCGTGCTAGGCACATCAACCCCGCCCCCATCAACATCAAGCACGAAATTAATCGTAATGGGAAGGCTAAAGTGTTGAGAGGCTAACTCCTGAAACCGGTCAGCAAAAGTTTTTTTTATCCAATCTAGCTTGAATCTATTTGGAGCTCCAACAGTAAGTGATTGTTCACTTTCATCAAAAGAAACCAACGTAAGCGGCAAAATCCAAGTTTTAAATTGTTGGGGCGAAAGCTCGCGGGAAAGGATGCCAATAGCAGCATCCCAAAACCCTAGTGGATTGGGTGAATTCAAGATGGGGGGAATTTGTAAGTTGCTCATATTTTTTGGAGGAACCATTGTAGCTAGGACGCAAAGTTATCCACAAGCTAGAAATTCGTGGAAAACCTGTGGATAACTTGTGAATAAACCTAAAAAAACTATATAAAATAATAGGTTGTGCAATAACAGGCAGAAAAATAAGGAAAAACACTTATATATTTCTTCACATAGGTTGACCTTTTGCTCGGCAACAAGGAAAATACTGGGTTTTGCAGGATGAATCATGAAAAGAACATACCAACCCTCAGTAACCCGTCGCAAACGCACACACGGATTTCGTATTCGCATGAAAACCAAAAGTGGGCGTGCAGTTTTAAATGCACGTCGCGCAAAAGGTCGTAAACGCCTAGCTGTTTAATTTAATCCTTGAACAGCGCAAGGATTTCTGAGCTACTAAAAACACGCCCCAAGACAAGTATGTATTGGGGAATGTATTTGGCATCTTCCGAGCCGAGCGCTAAACCGGATTTAGGTATTGCGGTAGCAAAAAAACTAGCTAAACGTGCGGTCGATCGCAACAAGCTAAAACGTATGATTCGTGAGTTAGTTTGGACAGCGCAAACAACAACGTTAAACAATGACGTTGTCGTAAAACTCAAAAAACCTATTGGTCGCGAGACGCGCGGCAGGCTAAGAAAAAAAGAAAAAGACTTTTTGCGCACCCAGATACAAGGGCTAATCTAAATGCGACTAAGAAATAATGTTGCCATTAAGGCGCTTAAGTTGTATCAGGTGCTATTAAGCCCATACATGGGGATGCACTGTAAGTACACCCCAAGTTGCTCAGAATATGCATGCGATTGCTTTAAAAACTATGGATTTTTAAAAAGCTTTGGGCTTATGTTGTGGCGGATTTTGCGATGTAATCCATGGTCACAAGGCGGTCATGACCCTGCTGTAAAACAAACACCTCATTATTAAGAGAATACAAATGGACTTTAAAAAAACAATTCTTTGGGCAGTGTTTTCTTTATCAGGGCTAATGCTCTATAACAATTGGCTGGTAAGCGAAGGTAGGCCATCTTTGTTTGGTGGTGGCGCATCTATTAATGCCCCTACAACTTCGGAACAAACAAAACAAGCTAAAACAGACGCTCCAGTTGCTGCGACACTTTCTGGCGCCCCAGTTATTGCTCAAACCCCAACCGTAAATTCTGGGTCAATCGAGTCCTCAGAAAAATTTGTTTTGCAAAATGACGTGCTAGCCTTAGAAATTAGCGCTAACGGTGCTAACGTAATCGATGCAAAGTTGCTTAAAGAGCTGACGGTAGATAAAAAACCAGTAGAGCTTTTGCAATATAACCAGAACCATAAATATTTTGCTCGTTCTGGATTAATTGCATTGGGCAATTCCGATTTACCAAACCACACCAGCGCCTTTAAGTTGCAGCAGTCGGGTAAAGATGGTTCTGGCAGGCCATTCATAACTTTATTTAGCGAGCGTGGTGGTGCTAAGCTCGAAAAGACATTCACTTTAAATCCGGGTAGCTATGTGGTTGAAGTGGAGCACCGCGTCACTCAAATCGGCACCGCTACTACACCACTTGTTCTTTATACCGAAATTGTGCGCGATGCAATGCAGGAGGCAAAAATTGGACCATTCAATGGCGCATTTTCTGCAAGCACATTTACTGGCCCCGCTGTCTATACGGACAAAGAAAAATTCAACAAACTACAATTTACAGATATCGATAAAAATAAAATTTCTATCCCCACTCTGGCCCCTGCTGGAGATTCAGCATGGGTCGCGCTAGTGCAGCATTATTTTGCAAGCGCTTGGATTCCCGGGGATAAATTAACTCGCGATATCTACGCTGGAAAAATTGACAATAATCTCTATCGTGTTGGCATCCAAACGCCCTTAGGTGTTGTGGCCCAAGGGGCAACGGTTGTAGAAAAAGCCAGATTATTTATCGGCCCACAAGAAGAGCGTGTTTTAGAAACAATCGCCCCTGGATTTGCGTTGCTCAAAGATTATGGTTACCTCACGATTTTGGCTAAACCCATTTTTTGGTTGCTAGAAAAAATTCATGCTTATGTCGGCAACTGGGGTTGGTCAATTATTCTTTTAACCATTCTGATTAAGTTGGCCTTCTTCCCTCTGTCCGCGGCAAGCTACAAGTCTATGGCGCGCATGAAAGAAGTGCAGCCAAGATTAGCCAGCATGAAAGAGCAATTTAAGGGTGAGCCTCAAAAGCTTAACCAAGCAATGATGGAGATGTATCGCAAAGAAAAAATTAACCCTTTGGGCGGTTGTTTGCCTGTTGTGATCCAGATTCCTGTGTTTATTTCTTTGTACTGGGTTTTGCTTTCCTCTGTAGAGATGCGTGGCGCACCTTGGGTTCTGTGGATACAGGATTTATCCGTGCCTGATCCTTATTACATCTTGCCAGTGATCATGGCCGTATCAATGTTTGTACAAACAAAACTCAACCCAACTCCACCTGACCCAATTCAGGCAAAAGTAATGATGTACATGCCAATCTTGTTTTCAGTAATGTTTTTCTTCTTCCCGGCGGGTTTAGTGTTGTATTGGGTTGTCAACAACCTGCTTTCCATTGCCCAACAATGGCAAATTAATAATATGTTTGGAAAAAAACCAACCAAATAATATTTGGGTTGGAAAGTAGATAAATATGGCTGCCCCGCAATGATGAATAGAAGCCTACCCATCATTGCTGTGGCAACCGCGCCAGGCAGGGCTGGGGTCGGTGTAATCCGCATTAGTGGGCCTAAGCTTTTAAGCATAATTCAGGCTTTATTTAAAAAGTCCCTACTACCTCGCCAAGCAAGCGTATTAACACTCCGTGACGCGTCTGGTGATGCCATTGATCAGGTGTTGGCAATCTACTTCACAGCCCCAGCGTCCTTTACCGGCGAAGATGTTTTGGAGTTGCAATGTCATGGCGGCCCCCAACTTTTAGAGTTGGTGATGAAGCGCTGCCTTGAGCTTGGTAAAGATGAGGGGTTAGTCATTGCTGAGCCAGGCGAGTTTACTTTACGGGCCTACTTAAACAACAAGATTGATTTAGCCCAGGCAGAAGCTATTGCCGATCTAATTGATGCCCAAAGCGAAGCGGCTGTGCTTGGTGCCGCTCGTTCTTTGCAGGGAGCCTTCTCCGATGATATTAATAGTCTGATTGATGAAATTACTCAATTACGAATATTGGTTGAGTCGACCTTAGATTTTCCAGAAGAAGAGATTGAGTTTCTAGAAAACGCACAAGCACACAAACGTCTGGCGTCAGTAAGTAGCAAACTAACCACACTAAGGCAGGGAGCCAAACAAGGAAAAATTTTGCGTGATGGTATTCAGCTTGTTTTAGCTGGTGCCCCCAACGTAGGAAAAAGCTCGCTTCTCAACCGCTTGGCCGGCGAAGAGGTAGCAATTGTTACTCCCATTGCCGGAACTACCCGTGACCGGGTAAAAGAAAGCGTGATCATTGATGGGGTGCCTATGCACGTTATTGATACCGCTGGATTAAGAGAAACCAGTGACGAAGTTGAACTTAAGGGTATAGGGCGATCGTGGGATGCGATTCGATTGGCTGATCTAGTGATTTTTCTTCAAGACGCTCATTCCGAAGGCGTTAATGGGGATGAGTTGAGGGAGAAAATTCTTCTCGCAATCCCGCCAAAATGTCCGGTATTGGAGGTGGGTAATAAATCAGATCTGATGGGGGATAAGCAAAAAAACCAACCAAACAAAGATATGCTGTTTATTTCAGCCAAAACAGGTTATGGGATAGGGGAGCTAAAAGCTAAAATCCTCGAAAAAGCAGGGTGGGGCGGTACTCAAGAGGGGTTAATTTTGGCTCGACGCCGTCACTTAGACTGCCTAGAGCGAGCTGCCAGCCATTTACAAAAATCAGAGGAATTCGCTGCAAATGGAAATAGTTCGCTGGAGTTATTTGCAGAAGAGCTACGTTTAGTACAAGATCAGCTTGGGCAAATTACTGGGAAAGTTTTACCAGACGATCTTTTGGGGAAGATTTTTAGCCAATTTTGTATTGGCAAGTAAAGGGTTTTCTCTCGGTGGGTAGAGCATAAAAAATATGTCCAAAATGTTAAAATTGGCGCATTAGAACTTCTAAATCATAGAGAAACTCATGACCACAACAACCCATGATCAAGTTGGTATTAACGCCCCAGAGTATGTAAAAAATCAAAAGTTAATTAAATGGGTTGAAGAGGTGGCGGCGCTTACTAAACCAGACAAAATTCACTGGTGTGATGGTTCTCAGTCTGAGTACGATCAACTTTGCGAGCTTTTGGTTGAGGCGGGGGTATTTAAGCGCCTTAATCCAGCCAAAAGGAAAAACTCTTTTTTAGCACTCTCGGATCCTGACGATGTGGCTCGCGTTGAAGATCGCACGTTTATTTGCTCTGCAAAAGAAGAGGATGCAGGACCAACTAATAATTGGATTGAGCCAAGCCAAATGCGAGCAACCTTAAACCCACTGTTTAATGGCTGTATGCGTGGAAGAACCATGTATGTAGTTCCTTTTTCAATGGGCCCCATTGGATCACCAATTGCTCATATTGGCGTTGAGCTTTCTGATAGCCCATATGTTGCAATCAATATGAAGCTAATGACCCGCATGGGCAAGGCTGTTATTGATCAGCTGGGGGCAAGCGGAGAATTTGTGCCTTGTATTCATACAGTTGGCAAGCCTCTTGTAGCTGGTGAAAAGGATGTGGCGTGGCCTAATAACAAAACCAAATATATTGTTCATTATCCCGAAACTCGCGAAATCTGGTCATTTGGATCTGGTTATGGTGGAAACGCCTTGTTAGGCAAAAAATGTTTTGCTTTGCGCATTGCTTCCAACATGGGTCGAGAGCAAGGTTGGTTAGCTGAACACATGCTAATTTTGGGCGTAACGTCACCCCAAGGAAAGAAATATCATATTGCAGCAGCCTTTCCATCAGCATGTGGAAAAACCAATTTCTCCATGATGATTCCTCCAAAAGGGTTTGACGGTTGGAAAGTCACCACTGTTGGTGATGACATTGCATGGATCAAACCACGCAAGGATGTGATAACTGGTAAAACACGCTTATTTGCCATTAACCCAGAGTCAGGCTATTTTGGCGTTGCTCCAGGCACTAATCGCCAAACCAACCCAAACTGTCTTGATTCATTAAATCAAGATGTAATTTTTACGAATGTTGGCTTGACTGATGACGGTGATATTTGGTGGGAGGGATTAACCGACACGCCGCCAGCACATTTAATTGATTGGCAGGGAAAAGATTGGACTCCTGAAGATGGGGCTGCAGGACGCAAAGCGGCTCACCCCAATTCACGTTTCACAGTTGCTGCAACCAACAACCCAGCAGTTGATCCGAACTGGGATGATCCAGAAGGCGTTGCTATTGATGCATTTTTATTCGGGGGTCGTCGCTCCAATACAGTTCCTTTGGTCAGCGAGGCTCGTGACTGGCAGGAGGGTGTTTACATGGCGGCCACCATGGGCTCCGAAACCACCGCAGCGATTACGGGTCAAGTTGGCGTAGTTCGTCGCGATCCATTTGCAATGATTGCTTTTGCAGGCTACAACATGAGCGACTACTTCCAGCATTGGTTAAATATTGGCAAGAAGCTTGCTAATGAGGGTGCTATCTTGCCAAAAATTTATTGCGTGAATTGGTTTCGTAAAGACGAAAACGGTAAATTTGTATGGCCTGGTTTTGGAGAAAACATGCGTGTACTTTCTTGGATCCTAGGTCGCGCAGAAGGTACAGCCAAAGGAGTAGAAACTGTATTTGGTATTTGCCCTGAACATGCAGATATACATTGGGATGGACTTGATTACTCAGTAGAAAAATTTAAAGAAGCCATTACTGTTGGGGTGGATGACTGGAAAAATGAACTAAAACTTCACGCTGAACTTTTTGAGCGCCTTGGCGAGCGTTTGCCCAAGGAGTTAGTGGAATCCCGCTCGAAAATTGAGAAGCGTTTAAACGCTTAAATCCTGAAATCATAAAAGTGCGTTTATTTATCTATTATTGATTCAATGACCAAACCCCAGCACCATGCGGTAGTGGTGATTGGGGCGGGAATCGCAGGCGCAACGATTGCTAACGAGCTGCTTGAGCGTGGCCAAGCAGTATGCATTATTGATGCAGCATCCTCTCCTGCTACCGCCTGCTCCAATCATGCCCATGCAATTGCTCACCCGCATATTGGCAAAGGGTCACCTCGATTGCTACGCTTAACGCGCATTGCATTTCTATTGGCCGAGTCTCGATGGGGGGCGACATGGAATCAGCATGGGATATTCCAACCAAGCAAAAAAGATAGAATATTCGATCAAGCAGAGGTAAGCCGGAGATTGTGCGAACTACATCTCGATGACGGTATTGCAATGGCTCTCAACAGCAATGAAGCAGAAGCACTTTGCGGAGTAAAACACAGTGGTGTCTGGCTTCCGAGAGGCGCCTCCCTGGATTTATCAAAAGCTGCACAGGAGCTGCTCAAGCCCCACCCAAATTTAAGATGTTATTGGGACACCCGCATCACCCGCTTGGAAAAATGTAATCTTGGTTGGATGCTTTTTAATAGCGAGAATGTAGCTCTTGTCAGCGCAAGCAAAGTCGTCATTGCTGCAGCAATGGAAAGCAAGGCGCTAGTGGGGACCATAAATGTGCGACTGCCACTAAGGCCGGTGCGTGGGCAGCTCAGCATTTTTTCAATTTCTGCTAATGATCCTTGGATTCAAAAGTTGCCAAGAATTGCGATTACTGGTGATGGATATTGCTTACCAGCGGAGCGCCTGAATGACGGCAGCTACCGATGGATAGTGGGCTCTAGTTTTGATGAAGGAGAGGACGATTTGCAAGCTAGAGATTCTAGCGATGAATTCAATCGGATACAGGCAAAAGGGTTGGTTAACTATGGTGAAGGCAATTCCGATTCCCTAAAAAGAGTCGGTAACTTTATTGGTATTCGATGTGTAGCCGGAGACCGCCTACCAATTATTGGTGCGCTCACTCAACGCCCAGGGATTTTTTTAGCAACAGCCCTAGGGTCAAGAGGCGCACTTTGGTCTGCCTTGGCAGCCAAGCTCATTTCCGCTCAAGTACTTGATGATGATTTTGCTTTACTCGCACGCTTTGGTTTTGCTGCAGACTTGGTTGCAGCACTTGCACCAGCACGTTTCTTCGCAGGCGCTTTAGCGGTAGCACCCGCCTTGGGTACTTTCGCTTCGAATTCAAAACCAATTTTGCCGTCTGGGCCTAAAGCCAAATAAGCTTTGAAGCCGCGACCAGTCCGATTGGATTTGAAGTTGGTAAGTAAATCTGTTTTACCCTCTTTTAATAGTTTTTGCACTTGCTCGTTTGTAATTTCTTGTTGTAAAACAACCTTGCCCGTTTTGAAATCACAAGACTTATTGGGGCCAGTGTTGTTCTCACATACATAGCGCATTCCATCTTCATAAACGGCGCCAGAACACTTGGGACAAACGCCCAAAGATTGACGGCCTGTAAAGTCAATTGCCTCAGTTTCTTCCTCTTGAGAGTTGCCAAAATCAAATTCTAGTTTGAAACCTGCGTTTGGATAGTCGGCATCATCCTCAGGAATTTCACTAAGCTTAATGATGGCCGCAAAGGGGCGGCCTATTTTGCTGCGGAAACCTTGTAGGGGCCCTATAGTTTTTTCCCGCAGGAGCTCTTCAACCTCGGGATATTCAAATGCCCGACCGCCGGGCGTTTTACTGATGGTAAAGCCGCAATTTTCACAAGCAAAACGACGATAGTTTTCTTTAACGGGACCTTTGCAGTGCGGACAAGGGGTAGTCATCGTGGCATAGTCGCCCGGAATAGTGTCGCTGTCATATTCTTTGGCGCGCTTCACAATGCGTTGCGTCATTTGCGCAATTTCCTGCATGAAAGTATCCCGATTCATCTTGCCTTGTTCAATCAGCGATAACTTATTCTCCCAATTTCCGGTAAGGTCTGGGCGCGTGAGCTCTTCAACATCTAAGCCACGCAATAAAGTCATCAACTGAAAGGCTTTGGCAGTTGGAATAAGTTCGCGCGCCTCTCGAACCATATATCGTTCTGCTAATAAACCCTCGATGATCGCAGCGCGAGTTGCTGGAGTGCCCAAGCCCTTTTCGGCCATTGCTTCACGCATATCGTCATCATCCACTCGCTTGCCTGCGTTCTCCATAGCAGAGAGCAAGGTGGCTTCCGTATATCGTGCCGGTGGTTTGGTTACCAAAGGAACTGCAGCAATGGTTTCAGTTTGAACGGTTTCACCTTCTTGAACTGGAACGAGCTCGTCATCTGCTTGGTTAGTTCTGCCGTAAACAGTTAGCCAACCTGGGTTTACGAGTACGCGACCCTCAGTTTTAAAGTGATGCCCAAGTGCCTCTGTAATTCTTGTGGTGACACGAAATTCTGCTGCCGGATAGAAGACGGCCAAGAAGCGACGGACCACTAAGTCATATAGCTTAAATTCAGGCTCACTAAGTGTTTTTGGTGCTTCTAAGGTGGGAATGATCGCAAAGTGATCGGAGATTTTTGTGTTGTCAAAAATACGTTTATTCGGCTTGATCCAGCCATAGCCCGCTTTAGCTTTGGGATCCTTAGGATCCCCTTGTAATATTTGCTTGGCGAAGCTACGGTATTCTTGAGAATGCTCTGCAAGGTTCTCCATGGTTTGCTTAACAGTATCTAGATAATCTTCAGGCAGTGCTTTAGAGTCTGTTCTTGGGTAGGTGAGCACTTTATGGCGCTCATAAAGTGCTTGCGCCAAACCTAAAGTGTTTTTAGCAGAGAAGCCAAAGCGGGCATTTGCCTCGCGTTGTAAGCTGGTTAAGTCAAACAGTTGGGGCGCAAGCTGGGTAGCCGGTTTTGCTTCCTCTGTAACAGTCGCTTTTTTGTCGCGACACGCAGCCACAATACTCTGAGCCGCCGCCTCACTCCAAAGACGATTCTCTCTTGCATCAGGTTCGGCGGTATCTTTTTTAAATTTGGGATCAAACCAGCGACCCTCATAGACGCCAGCAGAGGCAATAAATTCCGCCCTCACTTCCCAGTAATCTTTGGAGATAAATTTACGAATGAGTTCTTCTCGCTCAACGACGATCGATAGGGTTGGTGTTTGCACGCGACCAACGGTCGTTAAGAAAAATCCACCACTTTTACTATTAAAGGCCGTCATTGCACGGGTGCCATTAATGCCCACCAACCAATCCGCTTCTGAGCGGCAACGCGCAGCATCTGCCAAGGGTTGCATCTCGCTATCACTACGAAGGGATGCAAATCCCTCGCGAATAGCGTTGGGCGTCATCGATTGCAACCAGAGTCGCTTAATGCCTTGAGGCGCTTTAGCATGCTGAGCGATTAAACGAAAAATCAGTTCGCCTTCGCGCCCAGCGTCACAGGCGTTAACTAGCTGGGTAACATCTTTGCGTTTAATCAGCTTTTGCAGTACTTTTAAGCGAGACTCTGTTTTAGCAATAGGGCGCAAATCAAAATAAGGGGGCACGACGGGTAGATTGGCAAATGACCATTTACCGCGTTTAACGTCAAATTCTTCAGGGGCCGCTATTTCTAATAAATGGCCAACAGCAGAGGAAAGTACGTAGTCATCGCTTTCAAAGTAATCCTCATGCTTCGTAAACCCACCCAACGCTTTTGCAATGTCGTTGGCGACCGAGGGCTTTTCAGCGATGATGAGCGTCTTCGGGTGTTCGACCGTTGAGGTTTTGGAGCTGCTTTTAATAGATGCTTTAGCCACGCGTTTGCCTAAATGAAGAGCCTGAAATTAATTTTTATAGGGAATAAGGATGAACAATTTAAACCAAATCAGGATTTGGTCTTGCCTTTATCCCTTTTTTATTATTAACCGATAAATTGATAAAAGTCCAAAATCACATCTATTTCCACTAAAAACCTTGATTGGAGGCCTTTAAATAGGGTTTTTTGGAAACCAGCAGCCCTCAAATATATTTTCTGAGTGAAAAGCCGGCCCTGTCCTTTGTTAAATGAGGTGGTGGTGGCCTTCAATAGGTAGGCTATCAGCCTCACCCAGCATCCTGAAATGACTGGCACAGGGACCTATCCCATGCCTTTAGGTAAATCAAGTAGCATTTTTGAGATTATTCATACTATCGGTGGGCAGACCCAATCGAAATTAGGGGCACTTTAATTACAAGTGACACCGCCACATAGAGTGTTTTGGATGGGATAAATAAGCCATTTAGACCCTTTTAGCAGCGGCTATCGGATGTAATATTTAGAAACTTGGCGATATTGGGCGGGCCCACGGGGAAACTGTAAAGTGAAGATAAATTTACACAAATAGGACAGGCTCATTACTCTGTTGGATAATTCCCACATGGCTTTATTACCCGTACTTTGCTATCCAGACCCGCGCTTGCACCAGGTTGCCAAACCGGTGGCGAAAGTGGACGCGCGCATCAAAAAAATTGTGTCGGATATGGCAGACACAATGTATGAGGCTCCTGGCGTAGGGTTAGCCGCGACTCAGGTCGATATTCATGAGCGCATCTTGGTAATCGATGTATCTGATAACCAAGATGAGTTAATGGTATTCATTAACCCCGAACTGATTTGGGCTAGCGCTGAAGTAAAGGCGTGGCGCGAAGGCTGTCTTTCGGTTCCGGAGTATTACGATGAGGTAGAGAGACCTGCTGTTGTTCGCGTCAGAGCAGTAGGTCTCGATGGCAAAGAATTTGAAGTGGAAGCCGACGGTCTTTTATCTGTTTGTCTTCAGCATGAAATGGATCACCTTCAAGGCAAGGTATTTGTTGAGTACCTCTCTATGCTAAAACGCAATCGAATTTCTCTTAGAATGAAAAAACGCGCAAAAGAATTGGTGGGTCAGCGCTAAGCGCAGCTGATGAAAATAGTATTTGCTGGAACTCCAGTCTTTGCTGCCCAAGCAATGCACGCAATAGAGATGGCTGGCCATGAGATTGTTTTGGTTCTCACGCAGCCAGATCGTCGCGCTGGCAGGGGCATGCAAATTCAAGCCAGCCCCGTAAAAATAGCCGCCCTAGAAAAAAACATTCCAGTATTACAGCCAGAAACATTAAAACGCAACATCGTAGATCCCCAAAAAAAAGCACAAGCCAACGAAGCTTATGATTGTTTAAGCCAGTTAAATTTTGATGCCATGGTTGTAGTTGCTTATGGCTTAATTCTTCCACAAGACATATTGGATATTGCGGAACGTAAAGGGCGACATGGCTGCTTTAATATCCATGCTTCTTTATTGCCGCGTTGGCGCGGCGCGGCACCCATTGCGCGCGCCATTGAATCCGGAGATAGCAAGACGGGCGTGAGCATTATGCGCATGGACGCAGGTTTGGATACTGGGGATGTGGTTTTGGTGGGTGAGATCTCAATCGACACCGATGAAACCAGTGCCATCTTGCATGACCGACTTGCGGTATTAGGTGGGGAGCTAATGGTAGAGGTATTGACCCTTTTAGACCAAAATCAAACGCTTAATAGAATGCCGCAGCCAGTCAATGGCATTACCTATGCAGAAAAAATATTAAAAACTGAGGCGCAAATTGATTGGTCATTGAGTGCGGCGAAAATAGATCAACGAATTCGAGCCTTTAATCCTTTCCCGGGGGCCACGAGCACCCTCAATAAAGAGGTTTATAAGTTTTGGAAATCAACCCTACCGAAAGGCTTGCTTTTAAATAAGACAGGGGCTCCAGGAGAGGTGTTGGGCTTTGATGGGGATCATGTCTATATTCAATGTGGTCAAGGCATCATTGAAGTAGATGAAATGCAAAAGCCGGGCGGTAAAAAGACGAGCGCAAGTGCCTGTCTTCAGCCCGTCCATTTACAAGAAAAAATATTACGATTTTTAAAGGTATAGTTTGACTGATCTAAAGACGCCTCATAGCTTGCCGCTTTCGGAAGCAATTACTATTTCCGCACAAGCAATAAGCGAAGTCATGGAAGGGCGATCTCTCACGGAGGTGTTGGATCAGCTAGATGCCCATGAGCGGCCCATTGTCCAGAGCCTCACGTTTGATGCTTTGCGTAAGTGGGTCCGTTCACATGAGCTCATTAAGCAATTTGTTCCTAAGGCGCCACCACCGGAGGTTGATCATTTACTAAGCGTAGCCATTGCTTTATTTCTTCAGGGTAATGCGGATGGAAAAGGCTATGCCGCTCATACGATTGTTGATCAAGCCGTACATGCCTGCGATGAATATGACCAGACTATGTATGCCAAGGGGATGGTGAATGCGGTATTGCGTAAAGTGAGTCTTACGGTGCAACCACCAGAAGACGTGAAGCGTTATCCACCCGATCCTATACCCATGTTCTTTCCTCCATGGTGGCGCGCCAGCTTAAAAAGAAATTATCCAAAGGCGTGGCGGGACATGTTAATTTTGCAAGCCCAGCGCGCACCATTCATCCTTCGAGTAAACGCTCGGCAATACACACGTGAACAATACCAATCGATACTAAGTCAGGAAGGCATTGCTTCTCAAGCTATTGAAGAGCTTGCCGGCATCAAACTAAATTCAGCTTTGTTATTAAGTACCCCAGTGCCCGTTTCGGAGCTACCTGGTTTTTATAGTGGAGCAGTGTCTGTTCAAGATACGGGCGCCCAATTGGCTGCAGTTTTACTGGATCCGCAACCTGGTGAGCTTGTACTTGATGCTTGCGCAGCACCGGGTGGAAAGACTGCCCATCTATTGGAATTAGCAGATTGCGAGATGGTCGCCTTAGAGTTGGATGGGGAGCGTCTGGGTAAAATTGGCGGCAACTTGGATCGTCTGCGCCTGCATTCTGGTTTGGTAAATGTGGTCAGAGGTGATGCATCAAAAGCAACCTGGTGGGATGGAAAGCTATTTGACAAAATTTTGCTCGATGCGCCCTGCTCCGCCTCGGGAATCGTGACTCGGCACCCAGATATTCCATTTTTGCGTCGGGAAACGGATATATTGGCTTTGCAGGTAAGGCAGCGTGCCATCTTGACGCAAGCCTGGAAGATGCTAAATCCAGAAGGCTTGCTTTTATATGTGACTTGTTCTGTATTTCCAGAGGAGGGTGAGGAGCAGGCAATTTGGTTTGCAGCAGAGCATAGCAATGCGTTACGATTAGTTGCTCCCGGGCAGATTTTGCCGACCGAGACAAATGACGGTTTTTACTATGCCTTGTTTAAGAAAATGGGCCATGAGCCAACGCATTAAGCAATTCTTCCTCGCTTGTTTGCTGCTACTCGGAATATTTTCGGGCCTTGCAAATGCCGAAGGAATCAAAATTAAATCCGTTGAATTGGAGCGGGCAGAGAACGATTGGCTATTAAATGCCGCATTTCAGATTGAGCTTACCCCGGGCCTAGAAGAGGCCGTTCAAAAAGGGGTCGTGCTTTACTTTCAGACTGAATTTGAGCTGACGCGTTCACGTTGGTATTGGTTTGAAGAAAAACCCGCGGCTGCTCAACGTCAAACACGTCTTTCTTACCAGCCTTTAACCCAGCAATATCGCATTTCCTCTGAGGGATTTTCCTTTTCTGCAAGAACTATTTCTGAGGCCTTGCAAGCAGTAGGGAGCATTGGTGGTTGGCGAGTAATTGACAATAATCAAATTGATCCAGGGAAATCTTATTCTGCTGCACTCAGAATGACTCTTGACCTAAGCAAGCTACCAAAACCATTTCAGGTAAACGCCTTAAATAATAGAGATTGGAATGTTTCTAGCGATTGGCTGCATTTCCCCTTTCTTCCCAACGGCCCGAATCTAATTAAACGATGAAGAGCCCAAGTGCTGCACTCCGCGCGCGTTTTTTTCAAAAAGATGTTTGGAAGAGGCGCGCTCTGCCGATAGCAATGGCGGCAATTGGCACATTTGCTTTGTTGCTGTTGGTTTTATTATCTATCGCATCTTCCAACACGGAATTTTTTGACAACTATTTTATTTGGCTTTATGCGGCCAATGTAGTCGTTGGCATTTGTCTAATCACCGTAATCCTCATATTAGTTATTGTGATTGCCATACGCTGGCATAAGGGGCGATTCGGCACCCGCTTGATCGCTAAATTGGCCATGATTTTTGCCTTGGTTGGCGTAGTGCCGGGTTTAATTTTGTACGGCGTTTCTTTGCAATTCGTCTCAAGAAGTATTGAAACTTGGTTTGATGTCAAAGTGGAGTCTGCCCTTGAGGCGGGGCTAGAGCTCGGGCGCGTTACTCTTAGCACCTCTCTCCAGGAGCTACAAGAAGAGGGCAGGATTATTGCCAATCAAATCCAAAGTATGCCCAATCATGCAAGCCCTGCAGAACTCACCTTATTGCTTTCGCGCTTAAGGGACCAGTTTGGCATACAAGAAATTTCCATCTTTAATGCTCAGCAAGGGCTCATTGCAACCGCATCATCTAGTGAAATCCAAAAGCCATCAGCATCCCCTGGTATAGAGCTGATGAAACAAGCGTCCGCCCTAAAGGGCGCTGGTTTTATTGATGAGCCACAAAATTCCGGTGGCCCGCAGGCGTACCGATTGCGTGCGGTTATTCCGCTCATCAAGGAGAGCCCTCCAGGTGGGCGCGGATTCGGTTTTAGTATCCAGAATCAAAAAGAACTTTGGTACTTACAGCTAGTGAAAGCAGTGCCGGAGGACATTACTAAAAACACTCTGGCAGTCCAGGCTGCCTACAGCGATTATCAGGAGAAGTCTTTAGGTCGAATGGGCTTGCGTAAGATGTTTGTGGGTACATTAACACTGACATTATTTTTTGCTCTATTCGTTGCGGTTACTCTGGCGCTGATCCTCGGTCGACAATTGGCTAGGCCTTTGCTAATGCTGCTCAAGGGAACTCAAGCAGTCGCGCAGGGTGACTTGTCCCCCAAGCCAGAGCTGGATACCGGGGATGAGCTGGGCATGCTAACGCGCCAGTTTAATGTGATGACTAGACAATTGGCAGACACCCGTACTTCTTTACAAGAATCCAAGGCATTCTTGGAAACGGTCCTCGGCAGCCTTACTGCTGGCGTTTGTATTTTTGACAAGCAGTTCAATGTGGTTTCGAGTAATGCTGGAGCGGACCGAATCTTTGGTAAAGATTTGATAAGGCTTGATGGCCGTCCGTTGGGCGATGATCCAGCGCTGATTGAATTTGAGCAGGCTATTAAAGAGGGCTTCGCTACGATGAAGCTGGCAGTAGTAGAGGAGGGTGCCCAGTCAGGGGCCCATTCTTCTGCCCCCATATGGCAAAAGCAAATTCAGTTGCACGCTACTAACGAATTTGAAAATGAACTTGGCGTCACCCTATTTGTTCGCGGGACCAGGTTAACTCCAGATCTGCGCATGGTGGTGTTTGACGATATTACTGATGTAGTGAGTGCCCAGCGATCAATTGCATGGAGTGAGGTAGCTAGACGGCTTGCCCATGAAATTAAAAACCCCTTGACTCCCATACAGCTTTCAGCGGAGAGGTTGCAGCATAAGCTAGCCGGCAAGCTTAGCCCAGAGCAAGAGGAAATGCTGAACCGGAGTACTGAAACCATTATTGGCCAGGTCCAAGCCATGAAAGAAATGGTAAACGACTTTAGAGACTTTGCAAAAACGCCTACGCCACAATTAAAATCAGTCTCTATTAATGCCTTGATTACAGAGATATTGGGTTTATATGAAGGTAGCCCAATTCAAACTACATTAGATCAATGTTGCCCCAATATATTGGGAGACTCAACTCAGCTAAGACAGGTCATACACAACCTTTTACAAAATGCACAAGATGCAACATTGGAGAGCGAGAATCAGAGCGCATCAGTGGAAGTGAAAACAGAGCTGGTTCCTTACGAAGAGCTTAACGGGATGGCACAAAATGCAGTGCGACTCACAATAAGTGATAGTGGATCTGGATTTCCAGCTAAGATATTGGCAAGAGCATTTGAACCATATGTCACAACAAAGAGTAAGGGCACCGGTTTGGGTTTAGCGGTTGTGAAAAAAATCATTGATGATCACGGGGCCAAAATTGAAATACGGAATCGCATGCAGGGAGAAAAAGTAGTTGGAGCACGAGTATCAATTTTATTTATGAATCTCGCTAATGAGGTGGTTTAAGTATGGCTAGTATTTTGGTGGTTGATGATGAGATGGGAATTCGTGAGCTTCTTAATGAGATTCTGACGGATGAAGGTCATACCGTATATGCGGCAGAAAGTGCCATTCAAGCACGCACCATTCGCGAACAGATGCGCCCAGACCTGGTTCTACTGGATATTTGGATGCCCGATACTGATGGCATTACTTTATTGAAAGAGTGGTCCAAAACTGGGCAACTAACAATGCCAGTTGTCATGATGTCTGGTCATGCCACCATTGATACTGCTGTAGAAGCTACCCGAATTGGCGCCATGAACTTCTTAGAAAAGCCGATTGCTCTTCAGAAGTTACTGAAAACAGTAAATAAAGCGCTAGAGAGCTCGCCTAAATATGTAGAGCCTGCTGAAGAAAAAGGGCCCCAGATAATTGCCACGACAGGCTCTGGTGCCAAACTCCCCTCTACCGAGCAAGCATCATTTCAAGATCAAGATGAGTACATTAGCGGAATTGCGAAGACCTATTTTGATTTGCCTTTACGTGAGGCTAGAGACTTATTTGAAAAGGCTTACTTTGAGCATCAAATGATTATTATGGGCGGTAGCATGACCAAGATTTCTGAATACACCGGCTTAGAGCGCACGCATCTTTATCGCAAGCTAAAGGCGCTGGGAATTGATACTTCACGTAATAAGACTGAGCACTAAGACCATTAGCAAATAATTTGGCATAAGTGACCGGCAATTGATTATTTGCGTGAGCGTTTGTTGAAGGCGTTGATGCAGAACACGGCATCGGCGTTGCGACGGATAATAGCGGCCACATCATTTCGGAATTATTCCCATGGAAATTAAGGTTAACTTTCTCAATAAGCTGCGTCTTGAGGCCAAGTTCGACGACTTCACGGTGATTGCTGACCAGCCTATTCGATATAAGGGCGATGGCTCGGCTCCAGGCCCATTTGATTACTTTCTGGCTTCATCAGCCTTATGTGCGGCTTATTTTGTAAAGTTGTACTGCGATACACGCAATATTTCCACTGAAAATATTCGCCTCTCACAGAATAATATTGTTGATCCAGGAAATCGTTATCAGCAGATTTTCAAGATTCAAGTTGAGTTGCCTGAAGAAATTTCCGCCAATGACCGCCAAGGGATTTTGCGCTCCATAGAGCGTTGTACGGTTAAAAAAGTGGTTCAAGCTGGACCAGAGTTTGTCATTGAAGAAGTAAAGAACCTAGATGCAGATGCGCAGACCTTGTTGATCTTGAAGTCGGCATCTGACGCTACTACTTATATTGCGGGCAAAGATCTCCCGCTGGAGCAAACCATTGCCAATATGTCTGGTGTATTGGCGAACCTAGGAATTAAGATTGAAATCGCTTCATGGCGCAACATCATTCCTAACGTGTGGTCCTTACACGTCCGCGATGCGCACTCGCCGATGTGTTTTACCAATGGGAAGGGATCGACCAAGGAAAGTGCATTGGCATCGGCCTTGGGCGAGTACATCGAGCGACTTAGTAACAACCATTTCTATGCCGGCGTGTTCTGGGGTGAGGACATCGCCAATGGAGCATTTGTGCATTACCCGAATGAGCGCTGGTTCAAGCCGGGCAGTAAAGATGCGCTACCCACAGAAATTCTGGATGAGTACTGCCTCAATATTTTTAATCCCGATGGCGAATTGCGTGGCTCACATTTGATTGATACCAATTCGGGTAATGCACAGCGTGGTATTTGTTCATTGCCGTATGTGCGTCAGTCGGATGGCGAGCTCGTTTATTTCCCGTCCAACCTCATCGAAAACCTTTACGTCAGCAATGGCATGAGCGCTGGCAATACCTTGGTCGAAGCACAAGTGCAATGCCTGTCGGAGATTTTTGAGCGAGCAGTCAAGCGTGAAATTCTAGAAGGTGAAATTGCTTTGCCGGATGTACCGCAGGAAGTGCTCGCGAAATACCCTGACATTGTGGAAGGTATTCAAGGACTAGAAGAGCAGGGCTTTCCGGTATTGGTGAAGGATGCTTCGCTGGGCGGTGCCTATCCTGTAATGTGCGTTACCTTGATGAATCCAAGAACAGGCGGTGTTTTTGCTTCCTTTGGTGCACACCCCAGCCTAGAGGTGGCGCTGGAGCGTAGTTTGACAGAGCTACTACAGGGACGTAGCTTAGAGGGTCTGAATGATTTGCCCCCGCCTACTTTCGCAAGTGAAGCGGTGACTGAGCCCAATAACTTTGTTGAGCATTTCATTGATTCCAGCGGCATTGTGTCGTGGCGCTTTTTTAGCGAAAAATCAGATTACGATTTTGTTGAGTGGGATTTCTCGGGCCAGGGAGAAAACTCCAATGCACAAGAGGCGGCAACTTTATTCGGCATTCTGGAGTCTATGGGTAAAGAATCTTATGTAGCAGTGTATGACCAGCTAGGTGCAATCGCATGCCGAATCTTGGTGCCTGGCTATTCTGAGGTTTATCCGATAGAAGATCTGATTTGGGATAACACCAATAAGGCCTTGTTGTTCCGGGCGGATATTTTGAATCTAGCCACCCTAGATAATGCAAGCCTAGGTGCGTTGCTTGAGCGCCTAGAAAATAACGAGCTAGATGAATATGGCGACATCGCTACATTGATCGGCATCGAGTTTGATGAGAATACGCCTTGGGGTCAGTTAACCGTTCTTGAATTGAAGCTGCTGATTCAGCTTGCCTTAAAGAAATTGGATGAGACCAATGAGCTGGTGGGTGCCTTCCTTCAATATAACGACAATACAGTCGAGCGCAGATTGTTTTATCAGGCCTTAAGTGCGGTTCTGGAGATTGAGCTGGATGACGACTTAGAGCTCGACGACTACATAGTTAATCTGCGTCGGATGTTTGGCGATGAGCGGATGGATGCCGTAATAGGATCAGTGGATGGTAGCGTGCGATTCTATGGATTAACTCCAACTAGCATAAAACTGGAGGGGCTTGATAGGCACCACCGCTTAATCGACAGCTATAGAAAACTGCACGCGGCTCGGACCAAAACGATGGCGACCAATAACTAGATTGTAGGCAGGGAATCAATGCACGTTTGAAGTAATTGTGCCCGCTAACATTGGGTCTAATATTGGCGATACTATCCGCGTTTACTGGATCTGCGCTTTGCGCCTTTATTAAATCCGAGCAAGGTCACTGGGCTAAGACTGTCGAAAAGGCGAAGATTACTATTAATTTTTACAACTCTGCTATATGAGCCCAGTAAGTGGCGGTTTATAAGAAAATCCAGCAGAGTAAGCCCAGTTACCCACATTTAGAGAGCTTACTTACAGTTTCATTTATAATTCCAAGTCTTGGCCTGGTAGCTCAGTCGGTAGAGCAGAGGATTGAAAATCCTTGTGTCGGTGGTTCGATTCCGCCCCGGGCCACCAAGAATCACCAAAACCACCTTCGGGTGGTTTTTTCATTTGGTGGGATCTGTTATAAATTGATTAATTATCTATGGAGCGCATATGACCCAATCATCACGCCGTGATTTTTTGAAAACTTCTACCGTTGGCGCCATAGCGCTTACCGGCGGCTCTGGAGCAATTATTGATTCTGCTAATGCTCAATCCGAGCCACCAAAGTCAGATATTCAAATTAAAGCAAATGAAATATCTAAAAAATTATTCGCTGATGATGGCCTAGCAACTCCTATTGCAACAAAACCAACCATTTCGAATTTAGCAAAAGGATTGGATCGTACTATGGTGCTTGGCGGTGGCGGCGAGTATTACATTGCCTGGTATTGTGGATTTTTTCATGGCCTTTATGAGGCTGGTTTAGATATGGCCAATATGCCAGAAATGGTTGTTGGTACTTCTGCTGGTTCTTACATGGGCTCATCACTGCTTTCGGGCGAGTTTTATCGTCTGCGAACGGAGTTTGATTTTTTTGGCAAGTTCCCGGAAATTTTTTCTAAGATAGCGCCTTTGGCGAATCCCAATATCAGTCAGACGAGGGCCGACAAGGTCAATATGAGCGCTACTGACGGCAGTATTGAAACACGTAGAGTCATTGGCACCGCCGCACTGGCCGCTGACAATAAATTAAACAGCGATCGTATTGAAAAATTGGCGGCTTTATTAACGGGCGACAGCAAAAAAAGCTGGCCCCCAAAAAGAATGTTTACAACAGGAATTGATTGCTACACAGGAGAGCGATTGGTTGTCGGTCAGGAAAACGCTAAAAAAAATAATATTGCCTTAGCGCATGGTGCGGCCGCAAGTAGTTCATTGCCTGGCGTTGCCGGACCAACTTTATTAGGCCAACGCTATGTTATGGACGGGGGGATTTGCTCTAATCCAGCCCACGTGGATCTAGTGGCGGGATCTAAAAGAGCGCTGATCATTACATTAACCAATGGCATTACTGGAGCAATTCTCACAACAATTCCTCACCCAATTGCTCAAAACATTAAAGATGTAGAAGCAACTGGCACAAAGGTAAAGTGGATTGTCGCTGGCACTCCTCTGGGCGTAAATTTGTTGGATCCAAAGCAGATCGAAGGCGCATTGCGAACTGGATATGATCGCGCAAAATTAGAGGCGCTAAAAATTAAAGATTTCTGGGCTTAGGGTCAAGCATCCTCGATCCTAGTTCGATTCCGCCCCGGGCCACCAAGGATCACCAAAACAACCTTCGGGTGATTTTTTCCTTTGGCGTATTCTTATTTCATGAGTCAACCTCTCGCCAAGCTTGTTAAAGAAATTCGCTCTTGTACTTTATGTGCCAAACATCTTCCATTGGGTCCCAGACCCATTATTCAAGTTAGTACTTCAGCAAAGATCCTTATAGTGGGTCAGGCGCCTGGTAGCCGAGTTCATGAAACTGGCATTCCATTTAATGATCCTAGTGGAGATCGCTTGAGAGGGTGGATGGGAATTGGTAAAGAAGTCTTTTATGACGAAAAGAGGATTGCTCTTGTTCCAATGGGTTTTTGTTTTCCAGGAACGGGCAAATCAGGCGATCTGCCGCCTAGACCAGAATGTGCGGATACATGGCGAGTCAAACTATTAGAGCAACTACCAAATATCAGCTTGACCATTATTGTTGGTCAGTATGCTCAAGCGTGGCATTTAGACAAAGGCAATAAAGCAAACTTGACTGAAACAGTCATGGCATGGAAGGGTTATTGGCCCAAAGCCATTCCTTTACCGCATCCAAGCCCAAGAAACAATATTTGGCTAAAAAAGAATCCTTGGTTTGAGGAGGAGGTTTTGCCCTCGCTTAGAGAGAAAGTAAAAGCAGTCCTAAAGTAGGATAAGAACTCCTAGTTCCCGGTCTATTCCGTCTCGGGCCACCAGGAACTATCCAAACCATCCGCGGGTGGTTTTTTATTTAAGCCCTCAGGAAATATAGATGTGCTAAAAACATAGTTAACTAAGGGGGGCCTCAAATGAAGCTAATCACATGCTGGATCTTGCTATTACTTTGCTTAATTGCGGGCCTTTATCCGTTTTCAAATCATTCCCCTTTAATTACCTATGCCGTTTCAAATATGGCGGTAGTGCTGTGTTTAATTCATTGCAGTATGTGGGCGGGATGGCCAGCCAGTATTAAGATATTTCTGGTTACCTGGTTGACTGGCTACTTTACTGAAGTGCTTGGTGTTAACTTTCAATTTTTGTATGGGCTCTATTACTATCCAGAAGGCCTCAGTGGACCTCTAATTCTAGGTGTACCGCCTATGGCTATGCTGATTTATTTTCCTCTTGGCTATACCTGTTTCATTATGGGTAGAGCAGTTGTTGGTGGCTTATCAACCAAGGTAGTTGGAGTCAGATTAATTGGTGTTGCCATTTTTGCCGCCCTTGCCATGACCACTCATGATTTTTCAAATGACCCCTTCCAGTCAACCGTGAGAGGATTGTGGATATGGCCTAATGGAGGTGCTTACTTTGGAGTGCCGCTCCAGAATTTTGTTGGATGGTTTGTGCTGACTGGTTTCTTTACATCCATCGTTGGGTTGATGGCTAATGGCGCTGAGGCCATGAAGCGAATATCAGTATCTAAAACGCCCAATTTCTTTTTGCCACCGATTCTTCTTTATTTGATATTCGAAGTGCCACAAATGGTGCGCCCAATTTTGCTGGATCCAACGCCACTTAATCTCTCGGGATCTGGAATAGCAATGTTCGCCACCACCATTCCGGCTGTAGCGGCATTACTTGTTCTGTATGGCCAAGGGACCGCTCAAGAAGACCACAATTAAGCCCATAAAGTTGGCATCTCAGGCCCAGGTTGATTCCGACCTAGGGCACCAAACTCAAACAATGCCCTGCTTCGTGCAGGGCGTTTTGAACTGACCCGGCAGGATTAATTGCTATAGATTAGGATGGAGTTCCTTTTTACATCAAACAAAGAATTGAATTCAAATGAATCGGTTGAATGAAAAAATCCTAGTCTTAATTTTTTCCTTTATCGGCTTAATATTTGCGCCACATGCAAAAGCAACCCTTGCGGATGACCTAAAAGATGGCCAGCATATTTTAATAATGAGACATGCAGATGCCCCTGGTTATGGCGATCCAACAGGATATGTCATTGGTCAGTGCTCAACTCAGCGTAACTTAGGCGATTATGGGCAAAAACAAGCCAAAGCTATTGGAGCTTGGCTCAGCAAGCAAGGGATTAATAATGCTCAAATTTTCAGTAGTCCTTGGTGTAGATGCCTGGATACAGCCCAGCTAATAAATTTGGGTTCTGTAAAAATAGAACACTCTCTAGGATCCTTCTTTGACGATATGAGTTTGGAGAAGAAGCAAACAAAAGAGTTAGAGAAATTTATCAAAAGCGAACTAGATGTGCAATATAAAGCCCCCATTATTTTAGTGACTCATCATGTCAATATTCGAGCCTTTATAGGGAAAAATGTCAGTCAAGGTGATATGGTTTTAGTCAGGCTGAATAAAAAGGGGGAATACCTGTCTCATACAGTTTATCCAAGTCCAAAACTTTAGAGACAGAGTTAGATACCTTGTCCCTAGTTAACATCAATCTTTCTCCCGAGCGCCCTCAGTGGATGCGAGGGCTCTCCTATAGGCTTGGTGCTGCTATATGGCTAGCGACATCTATTTGCTAGGGTTGAGATTTCTCAGCAGAACTACAGCACCATTTGCTGAAGCGACGGCGCAAGTGACAAATGTATTATTTCTTCTTATGGGGTATCTATTGGATATCCCCCTTTAAATAGATTTAACATTCCCTAGTCCTAGATTATTTTAATAGAGCGCTTAAATGAAATTGATTATAAAAATAGTTTGTGTGTTTATCTGTGGCGGAGCATTCTGCTCAGCATTTGCGGCAGATCCTTGGCCGAATCACCCAGTTAAATTTATCGTAGGCTTTGGTCCTGGTGGTGCAAATGATTTGGTTGCCAGAGTCGTTGCTGAGGCAGTATCAAGGGAGCTAAATCAAGCCGTTATTGTCGAAAACAAACCCGGTGCAGGCTCAATGTTGGGGGCGGATTTTGTGGCAAAGAGTGCGCCAGATGGCTACACGTTTTTTGTGAGCGCAGGCGGTATTGTGACCAATCCAATGATCAAGCCATCTATGCCATACAAGGAAGGTGATTTGGTACCGGTAGGTTTATTGGCAATTAGTCCTTCGGTAATTGTGGTCTCGGCGGATTCAAAAATCAATAACTTGAAAGATTTATTGGCGCTGGCAAAAGAGCCCAGAGGTTTAAATTTTTCAACAGCAGGAACTGGCAGCACCCCTCATTTTGTCGCAGAGATGCTCAAGGTTAGGGTGGGCGGAAAGTATGAAATTATTCCCTATAAAAGCGGTTCAGAAGGAATGGTAGCGGTCATCTCCAATCAAGTTGATGCCACCTCTGAATCCAGTGCCGTAGTAATTCCCCAAATTCAAGGGGGCAAATTAAAAGCGATTGCATCAACCTGGAACAAAAGAATTACTGCACTACCCAATGTTCCAACAACTAAGGAGCAGGGGTATCCAGAGGTATTTATCGGCCATTGGGCCGGCGTCTTTGCACCAAAAGGCACTCCCGATCTGATATTGGAAAGAATGAACCAAGCGATTAATTCAGGGTTGAAGGCAGCATCAGTGCAGAGCCGCTTAGTACCTCAGGGGATTGAGCCATCCCCTGGCAGTAGAGCTACATTTTCTAAGTTCTTAGCAGATGAAAAGACAAGGCTTGGATCGGTTGTTAAGAGTGCAAGCATGAAAGAGGATTAATCATCCTCATCTTGGATCTAAAGAAATACCAAAACTATCTTATGGGGTCAGTTCATGTGAGGGTGATCCGCTAAGAGTAATATATTTGGATACAAAAAATAAATGGGCATTAGCTCAGGTGGAGACAAAATGAAATTTATGGCTATGGTGGGGACACTAATCTCTTGTTTCCTTTTTGGTAATGCCTATGCTGCCGAAAAGATTGAAATGGGCGAATATTTGATTCAGAGCGATACGCCTACTATTTCTCTTTATGTACGAAATAAGCATATTGCTGGTATGAAACAATTTACTGCTGAGAAAACATTGCTTTATGTTCACGGCTCCACCTATCCATCGGAAACGGCCTTTGATTTATCGCTCGGAGAAACCTCGTGGATGGAGTACATGGCAAGGCGGGGTTACGATGTTTGGCTGGTCGACTTACGCGGTTATGGAAAATCTACTCGTCCACCGGAGATGGATCAGCCTGCAGATCAAAATGCGCCTCTAGTGCGAACCGATGTTGCCGTAAGAGATGTCTCAAGCGCAGTCGAATACATCTTAAAAAAGAGAAATATTCATAAGATGAATTTGCTGGGTTGGTCATGGGGAACTACTATCATGGGCAAATACACTACAGAGCATAACGATAAAGTTAATAAATTGGTTTTATATGCTCCACAATGGTTGCGCCAAGGTGGGGCGCCGTTAACCGATAAAGGTGGAGCATTGGGGGCCTATCGGGTGGCCTCAATTACTGATGCTAAAAGTCGCTGGCTTACTGGTGTGCCAGAAGCCGCTAAGGACAGCTTAATTCCAGAGGGTTGGTTTGAAAAATGGGCTGAGGCTACATTTGAGACTGATCCTTGGGGTAAAACTCAGACGCCTAAAAAGCTTCGGGCACCAAATGGCACAGTGCAAGATGCGCGTGAGTATTGGACGGCTGGCAAACCTATTTATGAGCCCGGGGATATCCGAGTGCCCGTCATGCTAGTTCATGCAGAATGGGATGCTGATCTTCCAAGTTATATGCTCTATGAGTACTTCACAAAACTAGAAAATGCACCGTATAAGATTATGCTGCAAATTAGCGAAGGTACTCACACAATCATCATGGAAAAAAATAGAATGTTAATGTTTGCTGGCGTGCAAGAGTTCTTGGACGGCTCTTTTAAGTCAGAAAAGTAGCTCGCACAATAACCATTACCATTTTTCATTTACACCTTAACACCAGCATGGCAGAATAAGTGCAAGAAATAATAGGGAAGCTTTTAAATGAATAAAAAATTACTGTCAGCTTTTATTCTCACAATATTATTGGGTCTGAGCGCTTGCGCTGCGAGCTCTTCCTCGCCAGTAGGCGTCAATTGTGATTACAGCCAAGAAAAACCTTTGTGGGAGATGAATCCAGACTGTCAGGGTGGTCGCTAATGCCGCCAGCTTTTTGAAGTCCTATTAATGAGTATTGCCAAGCCACCTTTGGGTGGTTTTTTATTGGCCGGGATTTTATTTTGAGGTGCAGAAAATTACTTGCCTCAGTTAATGCAACAGTAACAAAATTCACCTAAACTCATGTCATGAAATGGGCCCTATTTTTACTTCTCAGTGCGGTCGCTTCTTTGGGCGCTGGCCAAGAAATAGCAAATCCATATGAGTTAACTGTGAACGTTTACCGCACTGGTGAGCGTTTTCAGATCAGCGCTAGTTATGTTGCCCCGATAAGTGTATGTAGTGCCTACACTTTTCTCACAGATTACGAGGGGGCTAGAAATATTCCTGGAATTATTGAGTCTAAAATTATTGGGAGATCCGGCAACAAGGTAAAAGTGGAAAGGCTCATAGAGGATCGTATTTTGTTTATCCCAATTGAAATGCGTTCTGTAGTCGAGTACACAGAAACGCCTAATCAAGGCCTGCTTTTTGAGCAAATTAGTGGAGATGCTAAGTTTTATAAAGGCAGCTGGCGCATAGTGGCAAATGGGAACTCAAGCACCCTTAAGTATGAGAGCATCTTTGAGCCGGGATCAATTGTCCCAAACGCAGTTATTGAATACTTCATTAAAAATAGCATACGGGAGCGATTCGAGGTGATGGCAGAAAACGCGTCACAAAGAAATAAAACGTACCAACTTGCCTGTAAATAATGTCGCACCTACTTCAGGGCCCCCTGCTGAGGCATGGTGAGCCAAAATACAACTTTATGTTGCTTTGCAGCAATTTTTGCTTGTTTTGCCTAAAATAAGTGGTTAATATGGTGCAGTGCAACAATTTAACCACTCTTATAGGAAATATCATGTTCAAAAATCAATTCGCAGAAAATCAAGCTAAATCCGTTGAAAGTGCGCGCGCATTGGGCCAGACAGCCCTTGAGAACGCAAAAGAATTAGCAGAAATTGGCTATCAAGCGGCTCAACAAGCAGTAGCCAGCGCACAAGCAAAAGCAGCTGAATTAATGAAGGGTAAAGATCCAAAAGCAGCCCTAGCCCTCTTGCAAAGCCCAGAAGTGCAAGAAGCCGTTGCGGAAGTTGCCGAATACCAGAAAAAAGTAGCTGCTGTGCTACGTCGCGGTAACCAAGAATTGGTTGATGCTGTTGAAGCCGCAATTGATCAGTCACAAGATGATATGAAAAGCTTCGTGGCTGCAGCAACTTCTAAGGCACCCGCAGGTTCCGAGGCCTATGTTAGCGCATTTACAAATACCTTCAATACGGTCATGCAAAACTTTGACCAGGCTCGTTCTTCAACCCAGGATGCATTTGCAAATTTTGAGAAAAGCATTGATGCCGCAATGAAATCTGCCCAAGGCCAGTTTGGTCAGGCAGCCAAGACAACAAAAAGTCGCACCAAGTAATTAGTTGTATTTAATGAATAGAAAACCCCGTTTATTCGGGGTTTTTTCTTAATGTGCTCAAAGGTTGTTTGAAAAAGACCAATAGTCCTTGATAATCTATGGCAAAGAGTGTTTTGGGTTTTTAAGGGATTGGTATGAATCGCATTATGTTGTTGGGTAAAATTCATCGGGCATCAGTTACTGAGGCCGATTTGCATTACGAGGGCTCATGTGGGATTGATGAGGATTTGCTAGATGCAGCTGATATGCGTGAGTTCGAAAAAATTGAGCTATACAACATTAATAATGGTGAACGCTTTTCCACTTATATTATCAAGGCCAAGCGTGGATCTGGGATTATCTCTTTGAATGGGGCGGCCGCACGTAAAGCCCATATTGGCGATCATTTGATTATTTGCACTTATGGGCAGGTAAGTAATGATGCAGTTTCTCAACATGTTCCTAAGATAGTTCTACTGGGTGAGAAAAATACAATTAAAGAAATTAAGAAGGTAATTTAGTGCTGGCAAAATCAATAAAGCAGGAAGTATTTTTAGACGATTTAAAAAGGGATGATTTTCCAAGCCCCATCTTTATTATTAGAGAGAAGGCAGGTTTTTTGGATCAACATTCTCACCCTTACGCTGTTCGAGCTTTGGTAACCGAGGGTCAAATTGATATCACCATTGGCGGAATTAAAGGCACCTATCTTGCGGGTGACCGTTTTGAGCTACTAGCAGGGCAGCTTCACTCAGAAAATTATGGTGGTAAAGGGGTTAAATACTTGGTTAGCCGTAAAGGGGTGGTTATGCAGGAAGAGTTGGGGCTTGATGCAGTTGAAGATGTTGAGTCTAGCGCCACATAACATAAAGTTTTGATCAGACCAAGAACCACCTTCGGGTGGTTTTTTATTTTCTGAGGCACATCAAGCCTAATACTTGTTAAGATCAATCAAGCATTCCTGGGAGTCATTGTTACGTATGAAAACTATTCGCCTCGCTCTATTTTTTTTAGCAACTGCTTTTATTCTTATCTCATGCTCCGAGAAGGATCCATCTAAGCTTATTCAGGTTGCAGTATCCCCAACCGTACCGCCCATGCTTTTTGAAAAAGACGGCAAATATATTGGAATAGATCAGGAAATATTCGAGGGCTATTGTAAATCGCGCGGTTGCATTTTTAATATGGTTGCATATGATTGGCTTGGTATGCTTGGGGCTGTTTCTAGTGGGCAGGCAGACGTAGCTTTTTCTGGAATCTCCATCACAAATAAACGTAAAGAAGTAATGGATTTTTCAGATCCCTACCTCACCAGCACATGGGAATTAGTGGGATTAAAAAATCGGAATATTAAAATTACTGACTTATCTCAACTTAAAAAATATACGATCGCGTACCCTACGGGTACGGTTTTTGATGACTATGTCAAAACCATCTTGCAACCCAAGGGGTATTATTCATTGGATCAGGTCAAGCTATATCCGTCCTACGCTGAGACTATGTTGGCCCTTCAAAATGGCACCATAGATTTGGTATTTGCGGACGCCGCTATGTTGACAAGCTATCAACAGACCATGCATTTGCCAGTCACCAGTGCTTATGAGGTTGTGGGCTTTGATAATTTAGGGTTTGCATTCAGAAAGGGTTCAAAGTTACGCGATGATTTCAATTTGTATTTAATGGAGTTAGGCCCAGAAAAACTCAAAGCAATTTATTCCAGATGGATTAAAAAATGATTGGGTTCTTTATGCTTACGCTAGTCCTTATTGGGGCTGTTTTTGCATCAGTGTACTTTGCAGAGGTTATTGCCAATCGAGTTGGGCAACCTTATGGAGCTCTCTTGCTGGCAGTTGCAGTAACGGTTATTGAGGTGGCTCTCATAGCGAGCATTCTGCTGTCTAGGACGCCTGGTAGTGAGGCTATTGTTAGGGACTCTATCTTCGCAACCATCATGATCGTCTGCAATGGAATTGTGGGCACATGCCTTTTAGTTGGCGCGATTAAGAGTGGTGAAACCGTGTTCAAAGAGGAGGGTGCAAATATCACGCTGGGATTATTAATTACCGCATCAACTCTGGCTTTCGTTTTGCCAACCTATACCACCAGCTCACCCGGCCCAAACTACACGTTTGTGCAATTAAGAGGCGCTGCTATTGCATGTTTCGTGTTGTACCTTACATATGTATATGCGCAAACCGTGCGTCATAAAACAATGTTTTTACCTCCCGACTTTGATCAGGCAGAAGATGACTTACTCTCACATCCTAAACCAAGCAATAAAAAAACAATCTTCAGCGCCATTGGATTGATGACCTCACTTATAGGGGTAGTTCTGATCGCCAAAACACTTGCTCCGGTCATTTGGGAGGGCGTTAATGCTCTTGGTGCTCCTCGTGCGGTGGTCGGAATTTTGGTCGCCTGTTTGGTTTTATTGCCAGAATCTTTTACGGCTATTCGTCAGGCGTTGGACGGCAAGATGCAAAATTGTTTTAACTTAGCCCTAGGCTCAGGCTTAGCTAGTGTGGGTTTAACTATTCCTGTGGTGGCGGTGATTTCAGTTGTTTTTGGCATCACCCTCACGCTGGGTTTGGATGCAAAGTCTCTTGTATTTTTGATTCTTACTTTTATCCTTAGTATGATGACGATTGCAATGGGAAAAGCTACATTTGCACAGGGCGTCATGCATATCGTAGTCTTTGTGGCTTATATTCGACTAAGCGTTAATCCGTAATCTTTTATGATTCTAAGTCGGGTAAAGTTATGCTATTGAGCATTGCCCATTTAAATCAGACTGAAGAAGGAAGTGTATGACACACCATGACAAATTAATTGAAGCATTTGAAACTTATAAAGCTGAGCACGAAAAGTTTCAAGATAAGGGTATCAAGGCCTCTGCTGCTAGAGCTCGTAAAGCCCTTCAAGAAATTGCAGGATCTTGCAAAGAGCGACGTAAAGAAATTACTGCCCATAAGGAGTTGCTCGAGGGAAAACCAAAGGGCGATGGAATGTCACAAGACGCAGCGCGACATGCGCATATCAGAAAATAATGAGTTGACTTAATCGAAGCTACCTTCGGGTAGTTTCTTTTTTAGAGGTCCACGTTTTCTAGAGCAAACCCTTTTAAGTGACTCGTGTCAGTCCAGCGCTCAACGTTCCATGACTGACCATCATGAATGAGCCAGTTTAATGAAGCGTTGGGGACGGAAACTATTCGAGCAGTATTGAGCGCTTGCCCACTGGCAATTCGGTACATCATATCGAGCGTCCCGCCATGGCTAACCAAGAGGACGGTTTTCCCAGAATGCCTTTCGCGCATAACTCTTAAAACATTTTGGACGCGTAGCGCAAACTGAGCAATACTTTCTCCCCCTTCTAATTCATGGTCAAGATCACGAGCAATATGCGCCCTCCATAGGTCTGGCTTAATATGAGGGGCATTGGGAATGGTTAAGCCTTGTAGCGCCCCAAAGTGCCTTTCTCGCAGTTCGGGCATTACTATCGCCGGCATCTTCAATTCCTGAGCAATCGCATTGGCTGTATCAGCCGCTCTTTTAAGGTCGCTGGTATATATAGCATCGAAATTGAGGGTTACTATTTTTAATGCTGCAGCTACCTGAATGGCTTGAGCTCTACCCCTGTGGTTGAGTTCAATATCAGTGTGACCTTGCAAGCGACGTTCTGCGTTCCAGCGTGTTTCGCCATGGCGAATAAGGCAGAGACGAGTAGTGTTCATTTGTCGTTAAAAAATAACTGGTTTGGGTGATGAGGTGAGTTGTGGGCATGGGGAATAGATAGTTCGCTCCCAGAAAAGAGCATGCCAGATTCTAGGATCGCCGCTCTGATGCCGCCTCGAGTGCTAAATGCGTTAATAAAATCTGGTTTTTTTAAAAGTTTCGCAGGCCTTTGACAGGGATCACATAGTTCAATACCTTTGAGTGCAAGACCGCCTAAATAAAAAGTCCTACCAACCAGCTGATTGAGTTCTTCGGAGGATATTTGGCTAATAATGATATTGCGTCGAGTTTCAGACCCAGTAAATTGAGGGTGATGATTAATTTCTAGCAGATGATTTGCTGTCCTTATGCCATCCTCGGCAATAAGCGAGATGTGTCGCACTTTAATGGGGGTTGCTTTAGAGAATGTCCCGATACCTTGTGCATATCTGTCGCCCTGTATTCCGATGTGAGCCATCAACTCTGCCTTAATAACTTTCTGCATAGGCACCCCAGCATCTGGAGCAACATAAATGGAGCGAATAAAGGGGGCTAGCTTCATAAAAAATCAATGGCTATAACATCTTCTAATTAAAAAAGCCCCGTTATTATCGGGGCTTGGTAACTATGCCACTACAGCGCTTGGTGCCGGACTTAATTTATTCAGTGCCCGCTGAATTTTATTTTTGTCTTTTGGCTTTGTGCTTGTTTCCAGCATCTTGGTGAGCTGAGCAAGGTTTAGGGGCCCTAATCTCGCCTTACCAGTTTTGGTGAGCATGGGGTCATTTTTTCTGTTTCTTTGATTTTGGCCAACAGCCATATATTTTCCTAGAGTATTGGAATGATGAATCGATGAGACTAGCTCAGAAGATCCCCCTACCTAGGGCGCAAAATAGTGATCATAGGTCAGAATAACAGTTATCAAGATTGGAAGCCATTATTACGGACGCTCCATATTGGCCAATTTAACAGCCCATTTAGTTTCGCGATGCTTTTAATTCTTCCTGGCGACTTTATTGCATTTGTCTTGCGTGCCCCTTTTGATGGGTTTATTGGCGAGTCTTGGTTGGGTTAAGGCGCAAGTAAGCTGGCTGGGTATTTTTGGACAAGCTTACCTATGTTCGGATCATAACTTCAACTACCCGCCCAACCTTTGCCGGCCTTATGGGCTTAATGATGTCCTTGTGCGTTAGGTTAGTAACAACTCTCATAAGGGCTGGTGCAGCTGGGAGTTTTTATGTGGCTGGCTTGCAGCACATCCTGCAACCATTATTTGTATTTTGATTTTTAAGGCGTTGGCCAGCAAAATGAACACTAAGATGCTGGAATGTATTAATAGATAATTCAAGCATTATGTTTAATATTTATAGAGATCTCCGATGAAAGCATATTTACCCACAATATTGTGTTGCACTCTTGGGCTGACAGCTTGTGCAGCTGTTTATACCGATGGATCAGATGCTAACAAAGTTACTTTTTTAAATAGCAGTGGAGAATCTATCTCCGAACTAAGTCAAAAAGCTGGAGCTTATTGTGCCCAATATGGAAAAGTAGCCACTTTTAGAAATAGCGACACCAAGCTGGTCGCTATATTTGATTGCAGATCCCCAAATTAGGTTATTAAAGTTGGCGCTTATCCGGCCAGGTTGGATTGGTAGATAAGCCCTGCATGCTCCCGCAAGGCGTGGAACTGAATGGACCCCCAACGTTGTTGGGCAACATCAAGCTCTGACTTATGCGATGCTAAAAATACAGAGGCGCCAACAACATCTTCTGCCATGCGGTGAAGATTTTCTTGGATAAATTTTTTCAAGGCGACTGGGTCATCTGAGCTTACCCAGCGCGCGAGGTTATAACGCGCGGGTAGCAAACGAACTTCAGCGCCATATTCAGTTTGCAGGCGATGACTTACTACCTCGAACTGTAGTTGCCCAAAAGCACCTAACAACATTGTGCCGCCAATCATAGGGCGAAACACTTGAATTGCCCCTTCTTCGCCCAACTGCATAAGGCCAGTACGAAGCTGTTTTGATCTCAGAGGATCTGCGGACTCAACCATGCGGAATATTTCTGGGGCAAAAAATGGCAGACCTGTAAATTGCAACTGCTCACCCTCAGTAAGGGTGTCTCCTAGCCTAAGCAGGCCGTGATTTGGCAGGCCAATAATGTCGCCAGGAAAGGCCTCATCTAAAATATCACGCCGTTGTGATAAAAAAGACAAGGCATTATTAGTGCGCACTTCTTTGCCGTTGCGGCAAATCTTTAATTTCATGCCTCGTTGAAAATGTCCCGAACAAATGCGCAAGAAAGCTACGCGATCTCGATGCGCGGGATCCATATTCGCCTGAATCTTAAATACGACTGCCGAGAATTTATTTTCAGCGGGGCTGACCTCTCGTTGCAAAGCTTTTCGAGACCCAGGCGATGGTGCTAGTTCAACGAGAGTATTAAGAATCTCTCGGACACCAAAGTTATTAATAGCAGAGCCAAAGAACACGGGTGATTGACGACCAGCCAAAAAGGCTGCACGATCAAATGCGGGCATAGCGTTCCTGATGAGATCCACCTCAGCAAGAGCGGTTTCTAAGTCCACACCAAGACGTTCTTTTAACGCAGGATCATAGACATCAACAACAGCATGAGAGTCTTCCGTGATGCGATCTTCACCCGCCTTAAACATGCGCATTTGCATTTTGGCGATATCAATGACGCCCGCAAATGACTTACCCATACCAACTGGCCAAGTAAAGGGAACCACTTCAATACCCAGGGCAGTTTCAATCTCATCCATCAATTCCATTGGAGGCTTCACTTCACGGTCCATCTTATTGATGAAGGTGACGATGGGTGTATTGCGTGCGCGGCATACTTCAAGTAGTCGCAATGTTTGGGATTCAACACCATTGGCGGCATCAATCACCATCAAGGCAGAGTCCACTGCAGTTAAAACGCGATAGGTGTCTTCCGAGAAGTCTTGGTGGCCTGGGGTGTCTAGAAGGTTAATGATGCAGTTTCGATACTCCATCTGCATTACGGAACTTGCTACAGAAATACCACGTTGTTTTTCAATCTCCATCCAGTCAGAAGTAGCATGCCTAGTTGCTTTACGAGCCTTAACGCTTCCGGCAATTTGAATGGCGCCTGCGTACAGCAGAAGTTTTTCTGTAAGCGTGGTTTTACCCGCATCTGGGTGAGAGATGATCGCAAAACTGCGACGTCTTAAAACTTCTGCGCCTGGGGTGCTGGATGATGTGGTGTCGATGGTAATTCTGCGCTTAATCTAAGGTTGGACAAGATTATAAGCGGGCATCGCCTTCTTAGAACTGCTCGTGGGGACCAACAAATCGCCATTTACCGGGCGGAAGAGTGCCCAATGAAATTCTACCCATGCGAACCCGCTTTAAGCCCAATACCTTTAGGCCGACCATTTCGCACATTTTTCGAATCTGACGTTTGCGACCTTCACGCAAGACGAAACGTAGTTGATCTTCGTTTTGCCAACTTACTTGAGCTGGCTTTAAAGCTACGCCGTCCAGCTCCAAACCATGCTTTAAGCGATCTAAGTCATCAAAGGAGAGTGCACCTTCAACCCTGACTAAATACTCTTTTTCAATGGGGCTGCTCTCTCCAATGAGGAGCTTTGCAATGCGACCATCTTGAGTTAATACCAGCATCCCAGTTGAGTCAATATCCAAGCGACCAGCTGGTGCCAAGCCGCGGGTATTAAAACGCGGGTTTCTGCCTCTATCTAAAGGGCTGGGAAAGTAGTTTTCCGGAGTTATTAGCGATGCTGCTGGTGGGTAGTCTTTTTCATCATCAAAATGCGAGATGAACCCAACCGGCTTGTTGAGGATTACGGTTATACGGGATGCCTGCTGGACTTTCGCGCCAGATTGCAGCTCAATTTTTTGGCCACGAAAGGCACGAGAACCCAGCTCGTTCACAACCTCGCCATCAACGGTAACCAGCCCTTGCTCTATATAAGAGTCTGCCTCGCGACGAGAGCAGAGCCCCAGCTCAGAGAGTAGTTTTGAAACGCGAACTTTTTCTTCCATGGCTACATTATCGGGCAAGCGCTCGGCTCATTGGGCTAAGGGTATGATTGAGCCAGTAAATATTACTGCTTACGTTAAATAAAGGAATTAAATTGACCATTACACTAAAAAAACCCCCAATTTATAAAATTCTTTATTTTCAGGTACTTACAGCTGTTGTAGTGGGCGTTTTACTGGGGCATTTTTACCCTTCAATCGGGGTAGAAATGAAGCCTTTTGGGGATGCTTTCATTAAAGGCATCAAAATGCTTATCGCCCCCATTATTTTTTGTACTGTAGTGCTTGGCATTGCTGGTATGGAAGATATGAAAAAGGTAGGCAAAACTGGTGGCTTAGCCCTTTTGTATTTTGAGGTTGTAAGCACAATTGCGCTCTTGGTGGGTCTGGTGGTGGTGAATGTTCTGCAACCTGGCGTTGGCATGAACATTGATCCGGCTAGCTTGGATACTAAAGGTATTGCTGCTTATACAGGCCCAGGCAAGATAGGAACTACGACAGAATTTCTACTCAACATCATTCCTAATACGATGGTTGATGCATTTGCAAAAGGAGAGATTTTACAAATACTCTTTATCGCCGTTCTCTTTGGATTTGCTTTACATAAGTTTGGCGGTCGAGGAACCATGGTGTTTGATTTGATAGAAAAGTCATCCCATGTTCTTTTCGACATCATCAGCATCATTATGAAATTTGCACCTATTGGAGCATTTGGTGCCATGGCATTTACCATTGGTAAATATGGTGTTGGCACTTTATTTTCCCTAGGCAAATTGATGGGCGCTTTTTACATTACCTGCCTTATTTTTATATTTGTCGTCTTGGGTCTCATTGCGCGCTTTAATGGATTTAATATTTTTAAATTCGTACGCTACATTAAAGAAGAGCTTTTAATTGTTTTAGGTACGTCTTCTTCTGAATCAGTTTTGCCACGCATGATGGAAAAGATGGAGCTTTTGGGCGCGAAGAAAAGTTGCGTGGGTCTAGTTATTCCAACGGGGTACTCATTTAATTTAGACGGCACCTCTATTTACCTAACCATGGCCGCAGTCTTTATTGCGCAGGCTACGGATACGCCAATGACCATCATGCAGCAGGTTACTCTCCTGCTGGTATTGCTATTAACATCTAAAGGTGCAGCGGGTGTAACTGGCAGCGGATTTATCGTATTAGCTGCAACTCTGTCTGCAGTCGGCAATGTACCTGTTGCTGGCCTGGCAATCATCTTGGGTATTGATCGATTTATGTCTGAAGCGCGCGCGTTAACTAACTTGGTGGGCAATGGGGTTGCCACAATCGTAGTTGCCAAATGGACTGGCGAGTTAAATCAAAAACAATTAACTGCAGCGCTTAATCGCGATAGTTGGGTTGAGGCTCAAGAGCCTGAGGTATTGCTAGACCGTCAACATGAGAAGATGCGTTAATTCTTTTGTTTAATGCCTAGATCGTTTATTGACGATCTAGGTCCTAACAATGTGAACGCTACAAGGAGCCTCTTCAACTATCTTTGTCATCGAGGTTCTCCAGGGGGTCACTTTATTTGGCATCTTATGGGATGCGCCAATTAAGATGAGCGATGCATCATTATCTTTTGCAAACTCGACAATCCGAGATGCGGCATTAAGAGCTTCTAGTACGTGATAAGAAATTCGTTCGGGCGGTAGCTTAAGGGGCTTTGCCCATTCCATTAGTTGAACTAAATGTCCTCGCACAATACCACTAGCAGTTTGACTTTCTTGCTTGCCCTCATAAGTAGGCGTACCGGCAATTGTGCTGATGCAAACCAAGCGACTCTCAGGATAGGCATTTAATAAATTTTTTGCCGTTGTTTGCATGCGCTCACGCAAATCTTCGTCTGACTGCCGGGTATCAATGGCTGCAATCATTAAGGGGGCATCTAGGTTGGTCATGCTGGGGCGAGGGCTCGGTGAAGGCTCGTACCCAGCCGCTCGTATCCAGCGCTTGAGATGCTCCCAAAAACTCAAGGGCTCTACTCGCTCTGAGCGCTCGGTAAGCACAACACTTTCAGGATCACGCAGTACCTGTCGTAAACGCGTTGCGCTCTGATAGCGGTCTGCAGCGCGCGACTCTAAGCAACGTAAAACAACCTCTTGTAGCCAACGCGGGATTTCTTTTCTAATTGCACGAGGTGGAAAAGCCTGCGCCCACATGCGTTTTCGCAGGCCCCCCATCGTTTGTGGATTGCCGAAGGGAAGTGCGCCAGTTAGCATCTCATACATGATGACGCCAATAGAGAAAATATCGCTACGGGAGTCTGAGCGAACCCCGACAACCTGCTCTGGAGAAATATAAGGCGCCGAACCGATCCCTTTACGCATTTCCTCGGCAAGTAAATCGGGGTAGCGTGAGTGGTGTGACAAACCAAAATCAATCAGCGTTAATTTGCCTTTGTCATCAATCAGAATATTTTCTGGTTTGATATCCAAATGGATAGCGTCTTGAGCGTGGAGCGATTGAACTGCCTGAGCAAGGTCGGCGCCAATGTGTATCACCTCATCTATGCTGAATTTTTTGCCTTCTTTGATTAGGTCTTCTAGTGGGTGCCCCGACACTCGTTCCATAGCAATGTATGGGTGCGTAGCCATATTGCCCGAACCCAAATACTTGGGTACATGGGGGCTCTTGAGTGCGCGCAAGATAGTTAATTCAGTTTCGAAGCCAATCAAGCTTTCTACGGGCTGATCCCTGCCTACTCTGGGAATTTTCAAAAGGATTGGCATGTCAATCCCTTCTTTGGTTGCAGAGAATAAGCTGGCCATGCCGCCGCGATGAACTTCTGGACCCAAGAGGAATCCGTCCACTATCTTGCCCTCTTGGAAGATATCGTCTACGGCTTGAATATCAGTCTTAATGGCCATGGGTAAGTTAATTGCCAGTGATCAGGCGGTTGGCCAGATCTTCTGGTAGACCTGCGCGCCGGACCTTTTCAGCGGCGGTAAATTGATCGTATTCAATGCGATGGAAGGTGAGTACTTCGGATTCAGGCTCAAACACCGCAAAGCAGGCCTCAGGATTTCCATCTCTGGGCTGACCTAGTGAGCCGACCACGCTGACCCATTGTCGATGTCGCATTACAGGTACCTCATCTCCAGGATGTGGTGCAAAGCGGATGAGCTTACCAACGGCGCTCTGATAGAACAGAGCTTGTTCATGAGAGTGCCCAACAAAGGTGTAAATTTTCCCTGAGCTCTGAGCGCAAAGCCAGGCACTCATGCTATCGGTAATGTAATTCCACTCTTCTGGGTTATGGGCAGAAGCATGCGTAAAGCAGATATTTTCTTCATTTACGATCAAGGGCAAATCTTTAAGGAATTGCACCTGAGAGGCGCTGAGTTGCGATTTGGTCCACTCGATGGCGGCATTTGCATTTGCATTCATACGATTGCGATAGTCTTTAAAGACCGCCTCGTCATGATTGCCTATCACTGCGATTGCTTTATTAGATGCAACCAATTCACCTATGCGATCAATGAGTGCGCAGGGATCGGCGTTATAACCCACAATGTCACCTAAGAAGACCATGCGAGTTACGCCAAGCTCTTTGGCTCTAGCCATGCCGGCCTCAAAGGCCTCTAAATTACTGTGAAGGTCGGCAAAAAGCCCAATACGCTCGCTCATGGATTAATAATATGGCAAAAGTACTATTTACAGAAGATCTAGTAGGGGCTTGTTTTATTAAAGGGACGGTTTTTAAAGCGCTTGTGAACCCAATAGTATTCAGCAGGGCGCAGACGAATTTCTTTTTCGAATGCAAGGTTTAGTCGGGCTGTATCAGCAACAGGGTCATCGCTTGGAAAGTGATCTAATGGTTTGCTAATCTTGCAAATATAACCCGATTCATCTGGCTTTAATGAGGTGATCATCATGCACACTTCAGCGCCAGAGATTTTGGCAAGTCGCGATACGGCGGTAATTGTGTTGGTTTGAATATTAAAGAAGGGGACAAAGGTGGAGTCCTTTATACCCAAATCAATATCAGGAGCAATGATGATGAAGCTTCCCTTGCGAATTTCGCGAATAATCTCAAGGGAATTGCCTTGACGATCTATAGAGTTACCGCCAAAGCGATTACGCCACTCTACAATTTTTCGATTAAAAAAAGGATTTTTCATTCGCTGGAAAAATCCTGATGTCCGCGGCCAGCCCTTTTCTTTGGCAAGCGCGCTCAAAATAATGCTACCCTCGATTCCAGTGAAGTGCATATTAACCAAAATACGCGGTTTTCTATCCGAAAGATCTACCTCGGATCGCACTTCAATCATTTTGCTTAACTGGTACACGCTACCGAGCCAAATAATGCTTTTCTCAACTAGGCTGCGACCAAGAAGGCGCCAGTGCTGTTTGCTTAACTCTTTAATTTGCTGAGCACTGAGTTCTGGAAAGCACAAGTGCAAATTCGTTTGGACAACCTGATTACGTTCGCTGGGAATGTGTGCGGCAAGAAATCCTATGCCATATCCAATCGAAACTAATACCTTATAAGGAAGGATCGATAAGAGTTTAAGAAATGCAACTCCAAAATAATTAGAAAGCGTTTTAAACAAGCTGGCTTTATTCGGTTTCGTAACGCGATAAAGATTTGGCGTAACGTACATGAAGTTCATCCGTGGAGCCAATGGACATATTCAGGTCGTTCACAAGGCCGGTGTCAAGGCGGTATGCCCACCCATGCACCGTAAGATTTTGACCTCGAGCCCAAGCATCTTGGACAATGGTAGTTTCGCAAACGTTGACAACCTGCTCAATCACATTGAGTTCGCAGAGGCGGTCTTGACGTTTAAGAGTGGGAATAAAATCGCCTAAATATCGTTCATGTTTCTGGTGCACATCCTTGACATGGCGCAACCAATTGTCAGCAAGTCCCACGCGATGATCATTAAGAGCCACGTTGACACCAGCGCAACCATAGTGACCAACCACCAATATATGCTTAACTTTGAGTAAATCGATTGCAAATTGGATGACAGACAAGCAATTAAGATCGGTATGAACGACTACGTTAGCAATATTGCGATGAACAAATAATTCTCCCGGCAGCAGATTAACGATTTCATTTGCGGGAACGCGACTATCAGAACACCCAATCCACAGGTATTCTGGGGCCTGTTGAGAAACCAGGCGCTTAAAGAAGTCGGCATCCTTGGTAACCATGCTTTCAGCCCACTCGCGATTGTTCACAAATAGATGGTCTAAAGCGTTTGAGTTCTTCATAATCATGTTTTCAGTTTAAAGTACTTTGATGACGCCGATTTGGTTAAAAAAAACAGCTACAGGCATTGCGCTAAATTTACATTGCCAGCCAGGTGCGAAGCTAACTAAGGTCGTCGGCCTGCACGATGGATGCCTCAAAATCTCTTTGAAAGCTCCGGCAATTGAAAATAAGGCCAATGAAATGCTCTTGGCTTGGCTTTCCAAGCAATTAAAAGTGCCTCAAAAACAAATTCAATTTCTATCTGGACAAAACAGTCGCATAAAGCGCGTGGAAATTTGGGGGTCAATTACTCTAGAGCAAATTACCGAAGCACTTAGCCCTTAAGTTTTACCAAAAAATAGCCCACAAAATTCCAAGAATAAGCACCCATTTTCCAACGTAATAAACGGTGCGATGGCTTGCCTTCAGCTTTTTGGCTTGGGATCTGAGGTAGTAAAAGTATTTAAAAAGAACATTTACAAAGCCTACTTGTTCGCCCTCTACATTCTGTGAGGAGGCCGCACTCATAACATAGCGCCCAAACCATTGATTAATAATTTGCACAAGCCTTGTGTAAACTGGGCGCTCTACGTCGCAAAACAAAACAATGCGTTGGTGATCAGTTTCATTAGCAGCATAGTGAATATAGGTTTCATCAAACATTACTGGTTCGCCATCTTTCCAGAAATAACGCTCTCCATCGACCTCAATAAAGCACTTAGGGTCATTTGGGGTTACTAAGCCTATGTGATAGCGCAATGAGCCTGCATAGGGGTCGCGATGGCGTACTAGGGTGGCTCCTGGGGGTAGGGAGGCAAACATGGCCGCCTTGATAGAGGGAATGGACTTAAGTAGAGCAACCGTTTTAGGGCAATTGGCTTGAGCCGAAGGCATTTCTTTGCCATACCAATAGAGATGAAAGCGCTTCCAGCCAGTTCGGAAAAATGAATTAAAGCCGATATCGTTATATCCTGTTGCTGCCGCAATTGCACCGTCTGCATTTAGGGCAAGCGCTTCTTCACGGATCATTTTCCAGTGATCTTGCAAGGGTTGCATTTCGGGAAACTGGCGAACAGGAATAAATGCACTCGCTTTAATTTTAGAAAATAAATAGAGCAGGGTATTAATCGGGGCAAGTAGCACCTGATAGTCAGTTAAGGATCTCACCAGCCCAAAACGTACTTTCCCCCTGAAATAGACGTATATCGCGGAAGCAATAAAGATAAAAAAAATGATGTGACGTAATTGCATGAAAAATTACCATTTAGCCTAAGTGTTCTTATTTTAATTTGTATGGAGACAACTTTCTGTCTATTTATAGGTGAGCTATGCTCATATACTCAATGGGAGAAAAAAGCCCTTTTAGACACCTATTTAAGGCTGCGGCAGGCTATTTACTGGAGAAAACTGTATGAATCGATTCATCAAATGGCTTCTAAGCTTTGTATTCATTGGGGTATTGGCACTTGCTGGCTATACCTGGATCATGCTGAATTGGAGTTATGGCAGCGGAGAACGGGCAGGATACGTTCAGAAATTCTCCAATCGAGGTTATGTCTGCAAGACTTGGGAGGGTGAGTTGGCGATGGTTTCAATGCCTGGAACGATGTCAGAAAAGTTCTTTTTTACGGTCCGTGATGATGCTGTAGCGCAAAAAATTAATGCTAATTTAGGGAAAAAGGTTGCATTAAGGTATGACCAACATATTGGTTTGCCATCCAGTTGTTTTGGCGATACCGAGTATTTTGTATCCAATATTACTGTTTTAGAGGATTAAAAAGCACCGACTAAAAATATTGCTGTAGCGCAGCTTTATTTTTGTAAATTTTTGTGGTTAAAATCATGTAAGCGCACTGTGCGCCGACATCAATATTTATAAGGAGCATCACTTGAACAAAGCAGAACTAATCGCAGCTATTGCTGACGACGCTGAGATCTCAAAAGCTAAAGCTGAATTTGCATTGAATTCTGCTATTGAGCAAATTATCAAAACTGTTACAAAGGGCGATTCAGTTCAACTGATTGGCTTTGGTACTTTCTCTTCCGGTAAACGTGCTGCACGTATGGGTCGCAACCCAAAAACTGGTGAGCCACTCAAAATTGCTGCTGCAAAAACTGTTAAGTTTTCTGCTGGTAAAGCGTTTAAAGATTCAGTTAACAAGCGTAAGAAATAATTCTTTCTTTGTTAACAAAAAAGCCCGGCATGCCGGGCTTTTTTGTTTTCGCTATTTGTCTAGAGCAGTAAGCGCGGGCGAAGTGTTGAGAGCGACTTAACTCTGAACTAAGCGTCGATGACGATGAATGCTCATCAGTATTCCCGCACCAAATCCTAGTGTAACTAAAGCAGTTCCACCGTAGCTAATAAAGGGGAGGGGAACGCCTACAACTGGCAGTAAACCACTCACCATTCCGATATTGACAAACGCATAGGTAAAGAAAATAAGCGTTACAGACGCACCAAGTAATCGGGTGAATAAATTAGGGGCGCCTAAAGAGATGGCAAGACCTCGTTTGATGAGTGCAAAAAACAGCGCCAATAAAATAAGGTTTCCAAGGAGGCCAAACTCCTCCGAGTAAACAGCAAATACAAAGTCAGTATGCTTCTCCGGAATAAATTCCAAATGCGCTTGCGTTCCTTGAAACCACCCTTTGCCAAAAAACCCGCCAGAACCGATAGCAATCATAGATTGAATGGTATGAAACCCCTTTCCAAGAGGGTCGCTACTTGGGTCGAGTAATGTGCATACGCGGTGCTTTTGATAGTCCTGAATAAAAGGCCATGCAAGGTCGGGTGTGCATATCGTATTGCCAAAAATAATAATGAGCGAAATCCCGATTACAGCAATTACAACGAAAGGTAGAATCCACTTCCAAGGTAGTCCCGCCAAAATAATGACATAAAGCCCCGCAGCAAAAACTAATAGTGCAGTGCCAAGATCTGGTTGGCGGGCAATGAGCAAAACGGGAATGACAAGTATGATAGCGGCAACGCCATAGTCCCACGATTTTTTTAAACCCTCGCGTTTTTGAAAGTACCACGCCAACATCAGAGGCATTGCAATTTTCATAATCTCTGAAGGCTGAATCACAAAGCCAATATTGAGCCAACGGCGCGCACCTTTTTTAATTAATCCAAATGCAGCCACTGAAATTAGCAAGACAATACCTAGGCTATAAATCCACACGGCCGCAGTTTCTAGCCACTTTGGGGGGATCCGGGAAACAGCCCACATTACTAAAAAAGAGAGTGCAAGATTACGTAGCTCATCCTCGACAAGGACAGGCGTATTTTGACTGGCCGATAGGAAGGTAAAAAATCCTACTACCGCTAAGCCAAGCAGAATAAGGCCAAGCTGGCGATCAAGTCCAGAAAAAAAACTGAAGAATATTTTCTTAATATTTTTTATGGCGCCCTTTTCCATTCGGGAACCTCCTTGGGCCATTTGCCTTCAATGTAGTAGTCCAGAGCCTTGCGAGCAATTGGTGCGGCGTATTGCGCACCGAAGCCTGCGTTCTCAACGACCATCGCAATCACAATTGTTGGTTTATCTGCGGGTGCAAATGCCGTAAATAAAGCATGATCACGTAGAAATTCAGCGGTAGACCCATGCTTGTAGTCTTTAGAGTTCAAGCTAAATACTTGGGCTGTACCAGTCTTACCGCCAGCAACATATCCAGCCCCTTGAAATGCAGCCGCTGAAGTGCCTGAGCGATTGACTTCTATCATCGCATTTTTTATGACCTCTATATTTTCAGGCTTGAGATCAATTCGATAACTTTCTTTGGGGGTAGTCAATACACGATGACGAGTAAATGGATCCTCGACTGCTTTCACTAAATGGGGTTTCATCACAATGCCGTTATTTACTACATTTGCCATGGCATGGGCTAATTGAAGAATGGTAAATGCGTTGTAACCTTGGCCAATTCCCAGTGAAATAGTTTCGCCTTCATACCACTTTTGCTGCTCGGGCTTCTTAAAGGTATTTTTTTTCCACTCAGTAGATGGTAAAACACCTCTTGACTCACCTTGTAAGTCAATCCCGGTAATCTGACCAAAGCCTAAGGGCTTCATAAAATCATGAATCATGTTAACGCCCATATCGCGGGCCAGCATGTAGTAATAGGTATCGCAAGATTCAACGATAGACTTTTGCATATCAACAGTTCCATGACCGCCCTTTTTGTCATCACGGAAGGTGTGATTGCCAAAATCAAAATAGCCTGGATCAAAAATAGTTTGAGACGGAGTGCGCTTTTTATTTTCTAGAGCAGCCAAAGCCATAAATGGCTTATAGGTTGACCCGGGAGGGTAGATACCTTTAAGAGGACGGTTGTAAAGCGGCTTTTGTGGGGAGTCATTCAGCTCTTTCCAAGTTACCGAATCAATGCCCTCAACAAAATCATTGGGGTTAAAGTTGGGCTTTGATACAAAGGCCAGAACATCTCCTGTTGCGGGCTCAATTGCTACAAATGCACCACGAAAATTTCCATATAACTCTTCAACTAAATACTGTAATTTGATGTCGACAGACAGCACCACATTTTTACCCGGTATTGATGGTGAGCTAGACAAAGTGCGAACTGGCTTTCCACCGGCAGTAATTTCCACTTGATCGTACCCAGGCACGCCACGCAATACATTTTCATAGCTTTGTTCTAATCCAATTTTTCCAACGTACTGAATGCCAGGCAAAAAGGAGGTTTGCAAAGCATCGGGATCGTCCTCTTTAGACCCTTCAATTTCAGCCTGCATTCTCTCTTTATCTCTCTGAGAAACTCGGCCAATATAACCAATGAGATGTGAAGCTAACTCGTTATAGGGGTACTCACGGAAGCTCCGAGCTCGGATTTCAACGCCAGGAAAGCGGTATCGGTTGGCCATAAATCGAGCAGTTTCGGCTTCGGTCAGCATCGAGCGCAGTGGAAAAGTGCCCATTTTTCTAGAATCTTCCATTGAGCGTTTGAAATTTCGCCGGTCGCGCGCTGATATCAGCACAATCTTTGATAAATCCTCAATGAGATCATCTACACCCTCTTTTATCTCCTCCGCATTAACATCCAAAGTGAGTGCTGAATAGTTCCTTCCGATCACAATGCCATTGCGATCGATAATAAGACCCCTATTTGCAGGGGCGGGCACTAAGGCTATTCGGTTATTTTCTGCCAAGAGAGCATATTTTCCATGGCTGACCAACTGAAGCCAAACCAATCTAGTCACTAGCAATATAAAGCAGAAGGTGACAAACAGGGTCGCAATGTGAATGCGCTCCTGAAAGGAATCTAAATCTGGTTTTTTAAAAGAAACCATTAGACTTTTTAGATGGGACGATTGTGATCAACGTCAATTGGGCGACGTTGTGGTGCTAACAAAATGCGAGTTGCGATTGGCCATAACAGAGCCTCTATGAGTGCTTGAATTGCCCCTGTCAAAGCCCACCAGTAAAATTCGCCACTTAAAAGCCAATGCGCTAAAACTGGAAATAGGGATACCAATAAAAAGAGAGGTAGCAGATGCAGGGCTTGAGTAAAAATACCCAGAGGAATAATGCGTCTATGCCAGGAGATCGCAAGATAGGCAACCAGTGAGTAGCTGAAGGCATGCAAACCCAGGAGGTCTGAGTTATGCACGTCCATCATTAGGCCTAGTAGAAATGCCAAAATAACGCTGACATGGCGATGCTGGTGAATGTTCCAAAATACAATGCAGATAATTAGCCAGTCAGGTACCCAGCCATAATTTCCAATCGGCAGCAGATTAAGCATCAGCGCACAGAAAAGACTGAAATAGATAAACGCCCGATTGACTGGGCGCAAAATATAGCCGCTCTGATAGTCAATCATTGCACACCTCGTGCGCGAGTTTGGCGTCTACCGGGAGCATTCGTAGTGGGTACGACGGACTTGTTGGTAATTGCGGAGGCTTTTGCATCCCACAAAGGGTCATACAAAAAAGCCAATGCTTGACGATAGCGATTCACGGGGGATACTGGCACACAAAATACATTGGATGAGTTTTGATCTGCATTACGTTCGATGCGGCTAATAACAGCAACGGCGAAGCCTGGTGGATAAACGCCATCGATGCCGGAGGTGATTAACACGTCTCCGACTTCTAGGTCGCTTGCAACAGGAAGATAACGGAGCTCTAATGGGTTGCCGCGGCCAGCTCCAAAAACAGCAGCTCTAAGACCGTTGCGTGCAACTTGCACGGGAACCGCAAAGTCTCGATCTTCTAATAAAGATACTTCAGCCGAGTGATCATAAATTCGAACTACCTGACCTAGAATTCCTGCGTCGTTAGCGATAGGGTTGCCCAACTTCAGACCATCGCTGCTTCCTCTGTTTATCACAATGCGTTGCGAGATTGGATTGGGTGGGTTAAACAGAATTTCTACTGGAAGTGTTTTGAATGAAACCTGCTTTTGTAGGTCCATTAACTGACGCAAGTTTTGATTTTCAATTAAGAGAAACTCAGATTGATTTGCCAGTAGCGAAAGTTCTGCTTGGCGCACTTTCATCACTTGATTTTCCTTATCAAGCGTACTGCGCGTCGTGAGATATTCGGAGCTTGCTTCAAATGCATCTCTTGGTGTCAGCATGACGTACTCCAGTGGACGCAAAATCCAGTTGACGGAGTTACGAATGGGATCGAGGGCTTTAAAGCGAAAATCAATCAGCATCAAAGCAATGCTGATTGAGAGGCAGACAATCAGTTTGACTAAGGCAGGAATGCCTTGTCTGAAAAGAGGAGGGGCGCTATGTTGCAATTCCCTAGTCGACGATTAAGTTGCTTACTCTTGCGAGAATACGCCGCCTAGCTTATCCATGCGCTCTAAGGCAATACCGCAACCACGAGCGACGCAAGTGAGGGGGTCTTCTGCGACATGAATAGGTAGACCAGTTTCTTCCATAAGGAGGCGATCGAGGTCGCGCAACAGTGCGCCACCACCAGTCAACATCATGCCCCGTTCTGCGATATCTGAAGCAAGCTCAGGTGGAATTTGTTCGAGCGCTGCTTTGACGGCAGTCACAATTTGGTTTAATGGATCGGTCAATGCTTCTAGCACTTCATTGCTAGTAACGGTAAAGCTACGAGGGATTCCCTCGGAAAGATTGCGCCCCTTTACTTCCATTTCACGTACTTCTGCACCAGGGAATGCGGAGCCAATTGTTTTCTTAATTAATTCAGCAGTTTGTTCGCCGATCAACATGCCGTAGTTACGGCGGATGTAATTCGTAATGGCTTCATCAAACTTGTCACCGCCAACACGAACGGATCCTTTGTAAACCATCCCACCCAATGACATAACGCCTACTTCGGTTGTGCCACCACCAATATCAACCACCATTGAACCGGCAGCTTCAGAAACGGGCAGGCCGGCGCCAATCGCAGCGGCCATTGGCTCTTCAATTAAAAATACTTGAGATGCGCCGGCGCCTAATGCAGATTCGCGAATCGCACGACGCTCAACTTGGGTTGAACCACAAGGAACGCAAATAATGATGCGTGGGCTTGGTTTTAAAAGCTTGCTTTCATGCACCAGCTTAATAAATTGCTTGAGCATTTGCTCGGTAATAGTGAAATCGGCAATAACACCGTCTTTCATGGGGCGAATCGCCTCAATATTTCCTGGAACACGCCCCAGCATTGCTTTTGCTTCTTTGCCGACGGCTAAAATAGTTTTTTTGCCATTTGGGCCGCCTTCTGTGCGAATTGCCACAACAGAGGGCTCATCAAGCACAATACCTCTTTCACGCATGTAAATTAGAGTGTTGGCGGTGCCTAGGTCGATGGCTAGGTCATTAGAAAAGTAGCTGCGGAAAAAACCAAACATGATGTAGTGGGAAAATAGTAAGTGTTAATAAAAATATATAGGAATGATACTCCAGCGCCCATGAAACTTGATGATGTCCAGCGCATTGCGCACCTTTCCATGCTTGAGTTAAATCAGGCCGAAGCCGAGGCAATACTGCCTCAATTGCAGGCTGTTTTTTCTTTGGTTGAGGAAATGCAGGCAGTTGATACAACTGGGTTGGAGCCTTTGGCTCACCCGATCCTCTTTTTACGGGATTTAGCGCAACCTTTGCGAATCGATGAGGTAACTGAATCAGACCATCGCGCTGAAAATATGCAATCTGCCCCCGCTCAACAGGATGGTTATTTTTTAGTTCCGCGGGTGCTCGAATGAGCTGGCATAACACTCCAATTGCGCTCATGGCAAAAGCCTTAGCGGCTAAAGAGGTTTCTAGCGCAGAGCTGACACAATACTTTTTAGACCGTATTGAGGCGGGAAAGCAGTGGAATGCATACCTCGATGTGAATGCTCACTTAAGTTTAGAGCAAGCATCTAAAGCTGATAAATTAATTTTTTCTGGTATGGCTGGAAAATTAACAGGCATACCCGTAGCTCATAAAGATGTTTTTGTTACTCAAGGCTGGAAATCAACGGCAGCCTCCAAAATGCTTGAAGGCTACTTAAGTCCTTTTGATGCTGCAGTGGTGGCTAATTTAGGAATGCCTAGTGAAGACAACCCCAATGGGGCTGGCATGGTTTGCCTAGGTAAGACCAATATGGACGAGTTCGCCATGGGCTCCTCCAATGAGAATTCAGCTTATGGCCCAGTCCTTAATCCCTGGAATTCTCAATATGTATCAGGAGGCTCTTCAGGAGGGTCGGCCGCTGCGGTTGCTGCAGGAATGGCGCCAATCGCTACAGGCACCGATACGGGGGGTTCGATTCGTCAGCCAGCTGCTTTTTGTGGAATTACGGGTATTAAGCCAAGCTATGGGCGAGTTTCCCGTTACGGCATGATTGCCTATGCATCGTCTTTAGATCAGGCGGGACCAATGGGCAAGACTGCTGAAGATTGCGCTTTGCTCCTCAGTGCAATGTCATCGCATGATCCCCGTGACTCGACCTCACTAGCGGATTCTGGCGAAGACTTTGGTCGTTATTTAAATCAACACTGGGAAGTGGGAAACGCAAATTTTGCAAAGCCTTTAGAGGGCCTGCGCATTGGATTGCCAAAAGAGTTTTTTGCAGAGGGCTTGGCTGAGGAAGTCGGAAAATCGGTCAATGCTGCAGCAAACATAATGCAAGAGCTGGGCGCTAAACTAGTGGAAGTCAGTCTACCAAAAACCAAACTATCAATCCCAGTGTATTACGTTTTAGCACCCGCAGAAGCTTCTAGTAATTTGAGTCGTTTTGATGGTGTACGTTACGGGCATCGTGCTAATGAATATCGCGATCTAGCCGAGATGTATAAAAAGTCGCGCACCGAGGGCTTTGGTGCAGAAGTCAAACGACGTATTTTAATTGGCGCCTATGTTTTATGTCATGGCTATTACGATGCTTATTACTTACAAGCCCAAAAAATCCGCCGTATTATCGCTGCTGATTTCCAGGCAGCATTCCAACAATGCGATCTAATTTTGGGACCGGTAGCGCCCGATGTGGCCTGGCGCTTAGGAGAAAAATCAAAAGATCCAGTGCAAATGTATTTAGAAGATATTTATACCCTTTCTACCAACCTAGCAGGCTTGCCAGCAATGAGCGTACCTTGTGGGTTTAATAAAAATAATTTGCCAATTGGAATGCAATTAATCGGAAATTATTTTTCTGAAGCACGCCTTTTGCAAGTAGCGCATCAATACCAGCAGGCCAGTGATTGGCATTTGCGACAAGCAAGTGGGGTGGCGTGATGGAATGGGAAGTTGTTATTGGTCTGGAGACCCACGCACAGTTACGAACAAAATCTAAGATTTTTAGTGGGGCAAGTATTCGCTTTGGCGCCGGCCCTAATACTCAGGCATGCCCAGTTGATTTGGCATTACCTGGTGTCTTGCCGGTACTCAATCGTCAGGCGGTAGAACATGCGATTCGTTTCGGATTGGCGGTAGGGGCAAAGATTTCCCCTGCGAGTATTTTTGCGCGTAAAAATTATTTCTATCCAGATTTGCCTAAAGGTTATCAGATCAGTCAGTTTGAAGACCCAGTGGTAATTGGCGGTCACCTAGAGGTATTGGTAGGGGATAAAGTAAAAATAGTTGAGTTGACTCGTGCACACATGGAAGAGGACGCTGGAAAATCGGTACACGAGGAGGATTTTACGGGTCCCCATGGTGAAGCCTCGAGTGGCATCGACTTAAATCGTGCTGGCACCCCATTATTGGAAATTGTGACTGAGCCAGTTATGCGAAGCGCTGCAGAAGCAGTTGCTTACGCCAAGGCTCTGCACGGTTTGGTAGTCTGGTTGGGTGTATGCGATGGCAATATGCAAGAGGGCTCTTTCCGCTGCGATGCTAACGTGTCTGTGCGCCCCAAAGGACAAGCAGAATTTGGTACGCGCTGTGAAATTAAAAACCTGAACTCTTTTCGATTCCTAGAGGAGGCAATTCAATTTGAAGTGCGTCGACAAATTGAGTTAATTGAAGATGGTGGAGCTGTTGTTCAGGAAACTCGCTTATATGATCCCGACCGCGGGGAAACTCGGAGCATGCGCAGCAAGGAAGATGCAAATGATTATCGCTACTTTCCCGACCCAGACTTATTGCCAGTGGTGATTGACGAAGCATGGATTGAGATGGTGCGCAGCGACATGCCGGCATTACCTGCTCAGCTACGTCAGCAATGGCAGAGCGAGTTTGGTTTAAGTGCATACGACTCGCAATTGCTGACACAAGACCGCGGTACTGCTGAAGTATTTGAAGACCTATTAGCATTGGTTGGAAAGCCTATGGCTAAAGCCGCAGCCAACTTAATAGCAGGTGAATTTGCATCTGCAATAAATCGTGCTGGTATTTCTGCAGCTGCTGCGCCTTTAAAAGCGGGGCACCTCGCTCCATTGCTGATGCGGATCGCTGATGGTACGATTTCCAATAAAATTGCAAAAGATATTTTTGCCATTTTGTGGGAGGACGCATTGGCAGGAAATATATTAAGTACAGTCGATCAAATTATTGACGCCAAAGGCTTAAAGCAGATTAGTGATAGTGGCGAGCTAGAGGCCATGATTGACCAAGTCTTATTAGCCAATGAAAAATCTATAGAAGAATTCCGCTCCGGTAAAGAGAAGGCCTTTAATGCTTTAGTCGGCCAAATTATGAAGGCGTCTCAAGGTAAGGCTAATCCAGGCCAAGTAAACGAATTGCTGCGTAAGAAACTTAGCTAAGCTGACTACGGAAATATTGAGAAAGAAAAATATGAGTGCCATTGATCCAAAGCAAGCAGAGCAGGAAGAGTTGGTGGCGGAGTGGTTGCGCGCGACGCCTGGTTTTTTTGAGCGTTACGCCACCCTCTTGAATGACATTAGATTGAAGCACCCCCATGAAGATCGTGCGATCTCTTTACAAGAGCGTCAAATGACCATATTGCGCTCACAGAACCAAGAGCTAAACCGTCGATTAAGCGAGATGTTGCATTTTGGTAGTCGTAATGACAAAACTCAACAAAGCTTGGTTGCTTGGTTGCTAAGATTAATGCGCGCCAATACAAAGCATGATGTTGAGGCGGCCGTTACAGCGGGCTTGGCGGATGTGTTTGAAGTCGAGTCAGCACAACTTTTAGAGCCCAATTCTGCTTTTGGTCCGTGGATTGATACCCCTTTATGCGGTTCAGTAAAAGAGCTGTCTTCTGCCAGCATGGATTTATTGGCTACGCAAATCTTGATTGATCCTAATTGGCAAAGTATGGTGGCGATTGGTTTGCCTTTGGGCAAGAGCATTGGAGTGGTGAAATCACCCGCAGTACTTTTATTGGCCAGTAAGGACGAAACCCGTTTTACTACTGATATGGGCGCATTCTATTTGCGTCAAATTGCTGAACTCACTGCTGCGGCTTTGGATCGTATCCAGGCTTATGAAATTACAGTCGACTGAATTGCATCCCCTTGTGCAGAATTATCTGCATGAGTTACATGTTTTGCGTCAACTCTCACCGCATACGTTGAAAGCCTATCGGACCGATCTTTCAGAGCTACAAGTATTTGCTATAGGTGATTCTGTAGAGCTATTAAAAGTCACTAATGCTCATATCCGCCGTTGGGCTGGGCGCCTACATTCCAAAGGGAAGTCTTCCCGGACCATTGCACGCGCACTTTCTGCTTGGCGTGGCTGGTATGACTGGCTTACGGAAAAAGATGCCCGTAGAGAGTTTTATGCGGACAAGGTGGCAATCAAATTAATTGCAAACCCCGTTGACGATGTCAAGGCCCCAAAGCGCTTGCAATCTTTGCCAAAAGCCTTGTCGGTAGAGCAGGCGCTAGCCTTGGTAAACCAAGCGGTTTCTGAGGCACTGAAAAAAAATGATTTAGAGGCAATTCGTGATGCTGCCATTATTGACTTGCTATATTCCTCTGGATTGCGCCTCTCCGAGCTTTTGGGAATCGATGTGACGCAAAGTAAAGATCGTCAGCACTCCTCTGCCGGTTGGTTAGATTGGGATTCTGCAGAGGTTACCGTCATGGGAAAGGGCGGCAAACGTCGTTCAGTACCAGTAGGCGGCCCTGCAATGAAGTCTCTGCAATCTTGGCGCGACATGCGGAATGCAACAGAGTCTGCTAAACAGTCTTTAGCCTTATTTATTTCAGCTTCTGGAGTTCGTTTATCGCCTCGGACGGTCCAGGCGCGCCTAAGGACCCTAGCTATCCGAGCGGGTTTACCTACTCATGTGCATCCCCATATGATGCGTCATAGCTTTGCGAGCCATGTCTTGCAGTCTTCTCAGGATTTACGCGCTGTACAAGAAATGCTGGGCCACGCCAGCATTGCTAGCACCCAGATTTATACATCTTTAGATTTTCAACACCTAGCACAAGCATATGACAAAGCGCATCCCAGAGCAAAGGCTGGCAAAGACTGAAGAACTCGGTAAGATGTTAGCTTTCCCTTTGTGGGAAGGCATTACTTCTAGAATTTGATAGGATCATTAATGGCATTAATTCCGGTAACCATTCTCACGGGCTTTTTAGGGAGTGGCAAAACAACGCTCCTAAAGCACATCCTCACTGAGCAACATGGTCAAAAAATTGCCGTGATTGAAAACGAGTTTGGCGAAGAGAATATTGATAACGACATCTTGGTTCAGGATAGCGAAGAGCATATTGTGCAAATGAGCAATGGGTGTATTTGCTGCACGATTCGTGGTGACTTGGTTGAGGCTCTAAATGAGCTATGGGAGCAACGCAGGGATAAGAAAATCAGCTTTGAGCGTGTGGTGATTGAAACTACCGGCGTTGCTAACCCAGGCCCAGTGGCTCAGACATTCTTTATGGATGATGATGTTGCCGATCATTATGTTTTGGATGCTGTAGTGACCCTTGTAGATGCTAAGCATGGCCAACAGCAGCTTAGTGAGCATGAAGAGGCTCAACGCCAGGTTGGCTTTGCCGACCAAATTTTTATTACTAAGACAGATTTAGTAAGCCCTGCTGAGGTGGAGGCCTTGCGTACCCGTTTAATGCATATGAATCCTCGAGCACCCATTCAGGGAATTTCTAAGGGTGTCGTGCCTCTAGAGGCTGTTTTGGACCTCAAAGGCTTTAATCTAAATGCAAAGTTAGATATTGATCCCCATTTTTTGGAGCAGGAAGACCATGATCACGCCACTTGTGGTGATGACCACAGCCACGATGATCATGACCACAGCACTTGCGGGCACGATCATAGTCACGACCATCATAGCCACACAGGCCATACAGATCGAATCCAATCCTTTGTTTTTCGTAGTGATAAACCCTTTAATCATAAAAAATTGGAAGACTTCCTGGGTGGCATTTTGGAGGTTTTTGGCGAGAAGATGTTGCGGTACAAAGGGGTGCTTTATGTGAAGGGTAGCAACCGTAAAGTGGTCTTCCAGGGGGTTCATCAGATGATGGGCAGTGATTTAGCAGGTCCCTGGGGTAATGAGCCCAAACAAACCCGCATGGTCTTTATTGGCATTGATTTACCAAAGGACACTTTGCTTGCTGGGCTAGAAGGCTGTTTGGCTTAATTAATATCAAGTACAATCCGCCGCCATAGTCAATATTGATAAAACGCTGTAAAACTTTGGCAGAATGAGGCAATAATGCTTCAAAACCATGGAAAGAATGAGATGACGGTAAAAACAGCAACAAAATCTACTGCTACTGCAAAAGTAAGCAACAAAGTGGTGAAGGGCGAACCTTTAACTGAAGTTGAATTGCTCAAGATGTCCGAAAAGGACTATATGAATGCTGCCCAGTTAGAATTTTTCCGTCAGAAGTTGCTGACTTTAAAGAACGATATTTTACAAAATGCCTCTCAGACAACAGAGCATCTTCGTGAAAATATTTTGGTTCCCGATCCAGCTGATCGTGCCACGATCGAAGAGGAGCATGCTCTTGAGTTGCGCACCCGTGATCGTGAGCGTAAGTTATTGAAAAAAGTAGAGCAGGCCTTAGCTCGTATTGAGTCTGGTGACTATGGTTGGTGTGAAGAAACCGGTGAGCCCATTGGCTTAAATCGCTTAATTGCAAGACCTACCGCTAATTTGTCTTTAGAGGCTCAAGAGCGTCGCGAACTTCGTCAAAAATTATTTGGCGATTAATTTAATAGACATATCGGTAGAGATGACTAAGCACCTCCCCCCCCTTTCTGAGATCCCTCCTTTATTAAAGGCTGAGATTCTGGCCGAGGCTTTGCCTTACATTCGGCAATACCATGGCAAAACTATTGTGATCAAGTATGGCGGAAACGCTATGGTTGAGGAGCGCCTTAAAGAGAGTTTTGCGCGTGATGTCATTTTGCTCAAATTGGTCGGAATGAACCCTGTTGTTGTTCATGGCGGCGGGCCACAAATCGACGAGGCTCTCAAAAAAATTGGCAAAACCGGAACCTTTATTCAGGGTATGCGCGTTACAGATGAAGAAACCATGGAGGTAGTGGAGTGGGTTCTTGGTGGTGAAGTGCAGCAAGATATTGTGATGTTGATCAATCACTTCGGTGGACAAGCCGTTGGCCTGACTGGTAAAGATGGTGGTCTGATTCACGCTAAAAAAATGTTGGTGGCGGACGAAAAAAATCCAGGGGCCACAATTGATTTGGGCTTTGTTGGTGAGATTGAGGCAATTAATCCAGCTGTAGTTAAGGCTTTGCAGGATGATGCTTTTATTCCGGTAATTTCACCTATTGGCTTTAGCGCAGAAGGCCAGGCTTACAACATTAATGCGGATCTAGTTGCAGGAAAGATGGCGGAAATTTTGCATGCTGAGAAATTGGTCATGATGACCAATATTCCTGGGGTGATGGATAAAAACGGCATGCTGCTTACTGACCTTACAGCACGCGAGATTGATGAGTTATTTGCTGATGGCACGATCTCGGGCGGTATGCTACCTAAGATTTCTTCAGCTTTAGATGCTGCAAAGAGCGGCGTAAATTCGGTTCATATTATTGACGGCCGAATTGAGCACTCTTTGTTGCTTGAGATCCTGACTGAGCAAGCTTTCGGAACGATGATTCGTTCTAGATGAGCGTTGAATGAGTGATATGACCATGCGTGATTCTTTGGAGCAAGCGGAAGTTGTGGATAACGGTGCTGATACTGGTAAGGTGCGCAAGCGTCCTCGCCCAGGAGAGCGTCGTTTGCAGATATTGCAAGTGCTTGCTGAAATGTTACAAAATCCCAAGGGTGAGCGAGTAACTACGGCTGCATTAGCCGCAAAAATCCAAGTGTCAGAGGCAGCTCTTTATCGTCATTTCGCCAGCAAGGCGCAGATGTTTGAGGGTTTAATCTCCTTTATTGAGCAGACTGTGTTTGGATTAATTAATCAGATTAATCAAAAAGAAGAATCAGGGCTTGCGCAAGCTCGCGGTATTTTGCAGATGTTGCTGTTCTTTGCCGAGAAAAATCCAGGCATGACTCGTGTTTTGTTGAGCGATGCTTTATTGCAAGAAGATGATCGCTTGCAAGAGCGCATTACACAGGTCCTAGACCGCGTGGAGGTGTCACTCAAGCAGGCTTTGCGTATCGCCCAAACTCAGGGTGGCGCATGGGAAAATGTCGGCCAAGATGAAGTAAGTGTTCGTGCTGCGATGTTGATGAGTTTTATTTTGGGCCGCTGGCATCGCTTTGCACGTAGTGGATTTAAAAAGTTACCAACTGAAGCATCTGATATTAGTCTGCGCATCCTTCTTTCAGAATGAGTGAGCTATACCTCTCTAGAAATACTATCCATTTTGCCGAGCCATTACCTTTGCAGAGTGGCGCCATATTAGCTGGCTACAATTTAGTCATCGAAACATATGGCAAGCTAAATGCTGAAAAAAGTAATGCTGTATTAATTTGTCATGCTTTAAATGCTTCGCACCATGTGGCTGGGCCGGATCCCGACAATGCGCAAGACATTGGCTGGTGGGACAATATGATTGGGCCTGGTAAGCCAGTAGACACCAATCATTTCTTTGTCATTGGCGTAAACAACTTAGGTTCCTGCTTTGGCTCAACTGGGCCAATGAGCATTAATCCTGCAAGCGGTAAGCCCTATGGCGCCGACTTTCCCGTAGTGACGGTAGAGGACTGGGTAAATACTCAGGCACGTTTGGCGGATAAATTGGGTATTCGACGTTTTGCTGCTGTGATGGGAGGGAGCTTGGGTGGCATGCAGGCAATGGCTTGGGCAATTCAGTTTCCTAAACGTTTAGGGCATTGCGTAGTAATCGCATCCACGCCAAAGTTAAGTGCGCAAAACATTGCTTTTAATGAGGTGGCACGCAATGCCATCCTGTCGGACCCTGATTTTCATGGTGGTAATTACTATGAGCATGGGGTAGTTCCCAGGCGGGGTCTGAGATTGGCGCGCATGGTGGGGCACATTACCTATCTCTCAGATGATGATATGGCAGAAAAGTTTGGACGTGAGTTGCAAAGGCCTAATGGCGAATCTAACGATTACCGCTTTAGTTTTGATGTGGAATTCGAGGTAGAGAGCTATCTTCACCATCAAGGGGAAAAGTTCTCGACCTATTTTGATGCCAATACCTATTTGTTAATTACGCGTGCTCTAGATTACTTTGATCCTTCGCGTCGCTATGAGGGCAGCTTGAATCGTGCCCTCGCTGAAGTGCAGTCTAAATTTTTGGTTGTTAGCTTTTCAACGGACTGGCGTTTCCCGCCCAATCGTAGTCGAGAGATTGTGCAAGCCTTATTAAGTAATAAGAGTGCGGTGAGTTATGCTGAAATTGATGCGCCTCACGGGCATGATGCATTTTTATTAAACGACTCTCGTTACCACAATCTGATTCGTGCCTATTTTAAGCAAATGCTGGAGTTGCAGCCATGATGCGCGCAGACTTTACGGCGATTGCTAAATGGATTTCTCCCAATAGCCATGTATTGGATTTAGGTTGTGGCGACGGAAGTTTTCTTGAGTACTTGCAAAAACAAAAGCCAGTTCACGCTTATGGGGTTGAAATTGATGATGCACGGGTATTGTCGTGTGTCGAAAAAGGTTTGAATGTGATCCAGCAAAACCTAGAAGGCGGACTGGCCCTTTTTGAGAACAATAGCTTTGATATGGTGGTGCTCTCACAAACTTTGCAGACAATTCATCAAACAGAAAAAATCTTGCGTGAAGTGGTTCGTGTTGGAAAAGAGTCGGTAGTCTCCTTTCCAAACTTTGGGCATTGGTCGCATCGCTTAGCGGTGGGCCTTGGGCATATGCCCGTCTCCAAGAGTCTGCCTTACCAGTGGTACAACACCCCCAATGTTCGAGTTCTGACAGTGGCTGATTTTGAGAGACTTGCCTCCACTTTAGGGTTGAAGGTGATTGACCGATGCATCTTGCATGAAGGTCGGGAAGTCACCCTATTCCCCAATCTCTTTGGAAGCCTAGCTCTATTCCGTGTACGTCGTGCTTAGTGCGATTAATTCCTGGTTAAAAGATTTTCGGGTTTATCTCGAGTGGCCTTGTTTGCGGATGCTTTTTTTGGGCTTCTCTGCTGGATTGCCTTTATTGCTCATATTGGGGACGCTCAGTTTTTGGTTGCGTGAAGCCGGGATTGATCGCAGCACCATTGGGTATTTAACTTGGGTTGGTTTGATCTACGCATTTAAATGGATGTGGGCGCCCTTAGTTGACCGTCTGCCCATCCCCTTTTTCTCTAAATTACTGGGCAGAAGACGAAGCTGGCTACTCTTTGCGCAATCTCTAATTATTTTAGGGTTACTTGGTATGTCGAGTCTTGACCCAAAGTTAGCGCTCACTCCCGTTGTCTGGTTTGCTCTATTGGTGGCCTTTGGATCCGCCACCCAGGATATTGCCTTGGATGCATTTCGGATTGAATCAGCTGATAGCATTCATCAGGCTGCCCTAGCAGCAACCTATCAAACTGGCTATCGCCTTGCCTTAATTTGGGCGGGCGCTGGTGCCTTATGGTTAGCAGCCCGAGTAGAGGTGAATGCAACGTCTTATGATGCAAGCGCCTGGCAATTTGCTTATTTGTGTATGGCAGCCTCAATTAGCGTAGGTATCCTAACTACTTTATTTAGCAAGGAGCCAGTGCGCATCGAGTTAGCTAAAGCGCGAAATGCAAAAGCCTGGCTGCACCAAACGTTAATTGAACCTTTTGCTGAGTTTATCTATCGTTATGGCTGGCATGCCATTGCCATTCTGAGTTTGATAGCAATCTACCGAATTAGCGATGTTGTTATGGGAATCATGGCCAATCCATTCTATGTAGATATGGGGTACACCAAAGATGAAGTAGCGGCTGTTAGCAAGGTTTTTGGTGTAGTTATGACTTTGCTTGGCGCTTTTGTTGGCGGGGTTTTAACTCTACGTTTTGGTGTGATGCGGATCTTATTTGTAGGCGCAGTTCTTTCTGCTGCAAGCAATCTTTTATTTGCCTGGTTAGCAATACAAGGTCATGATCTACAGGGTTTGATATGGGTGATTTCGGCAGACAATCTTAGCTCCGGAATCGCCAGCGCTGCTTTCATTGCTTTTTTATCCTCCCTTACCAACATCAAGTACTCAGCCACGCAATATGCTTTGTTTAGTTCGGTGATGCTTTTATTGCCAAAGTGGTTGGCAGGATTCTCGGGCGTGTTTGTAGATTCCTTTGGCTATCAAGCTTTTTTCTTTGGCACTGCAATTATTGGCGCCCCAGTTCTGGTGCTTATTTGGCTAGTTATCCACCTTAAGTTGGTGGAATTTAAAAAGCATGATTCGGAAGTGGCGCATTAAAACTGTCCAAGTGGGCAACTAAATGGCCCAGTCATAATCTACCGTTAAAGGCGCGTGATCTGAGAAACGCTCATCTTTATAAACAGCCGTTTTTCGGGCGGTAGCGGCAATACCGGGTGTACTTATGTGATAGTCGATTCGCCAACCTACATTCTTTGCATAGGCCTGGCCGCGATTACTCCACCAGGTGTAACAAGTATCTGTAGCGTCTGGTTCTAGCTCCCGATATACATCAACATAGCCAATATGGCCAAAGAGATTGCTGAGCCACTCCCGCTCTTCTGGCAAGAAGCCAGAGTTCTTTAGATTACCCTTCCAGTTCTTGAGATCTATTTCATGATGGGCAATATTTATATCACCACAGAGAATAATCTCGCGACCAGATTTTTTGAGTTTAATTAGGTGCGGCAAAAAAGACTCTAGATAGCGGTATTTAGCCTCTTGCCTTTCGGGGGAGCTAGAGCCTGATGGCATATACACCGAAATGACTGATAGATTTTTAAATCTTACCTCTACGTACCGTCCTTCTGCATCAAATTCTTCATTGCCGTAGCCATATAGAACCTCATCTGGTTTGTGAGGTGTATAGATACCACAACCGCTATAGCCCTTTTTCTCGGCATGATGAAAGTAGCCATGCAAGCCATCTGGATTGAGAATCGCATCTTCCAAATCATCGCGCTGGGCTTTTAGTTCCTGCATGCAAACAAAGTCGGGCTTTTGTTTAACCACCCATGGGAGGAAGCCTTTTTTAACCGCAGAGCGGATACCGTTGAGGTTGGCGGAAATGATGCGTAACATATAGGCCTATGAGCTCAAAAAATTCTAATCAAGATAACTTTATTTGTTTTGCCTTGGAGGCAAATGTTTTGTCGTTTGGGGAGTTTAAAACTAAAGCGGGAAGACTTTCGCCTTATTTCTTTAATGCGGGTGGGTTTAATGATGGCGCCCTTTTGAGGGCTTTAGGCCAGTATTACGCTAAAGCTTTGCAAGAATCCAAAATCGATTTTGACATGATTTATGGCCCCGCTTATAAAGGCATCACTTTAGTGGCTACTACCGCTATTGCATTGGCAGACTCTGGACGGAATGTTCCTTATGCTTATAACCGCAAAGAAGCAAAAGATCATGGTGAGGGCGGTGTGCTTGTAGGCGCACCCGTTAAAGGCAGGGTAGTAATTATTGATGATGTAATTTCCGCTGGCACGTCAGTTAGGGAATCCGTTGAGCTCATCCGCGCAGCTGGTGCAGAACCTGTGGCAGTGTTGATTGCGTTAGATCGTATGGAAAAATCAGGAACAGCTACGGAAATTGGCGAGGAGTCAGCGGTGCAAGCGGTAGAGCACGAGCTTGGTTTACCCGTGATTGCTATCGCAAACTTAGTTGATGTCATGTCTTTCTTAACAGCTTCCAGTGATGCGGCGTTAACAAGTTACTTGCCTGCAGTCCAAGCTTACCGCGCACAGTATGGCGTTTGACATAGGGGTTTAGACCTCTACCACGCCCTCGAAGACGGTGGCTACTGGACCGGTCATGATGACGGGCTGAGTTAGTTCATCTACTACACCACTCCACGAAATTTGTAGATCTCCCCCGCGGGCATGCACTTTGACTGGTGAATCGAGCATGCCTCGGCGAATGCCTGAAACCACGGCAGCGCAGGCTCCCGTACCGCAGGCCAGCGTCTCACCGGCACCCCGTTCGAATACCCGAAGTTTAATTTCGTTACGATTAAGAATTTGCAGGTATACCGCATTGACGCGTTTCGGAAATGCAGAATGGTTTTCAATGGACGGGCCCTCTTCCAAAACGGGTGCGCTATCAATATCACCAATCACTTGTACTGCATGGGGGTTGCCCATGGAGAGGACGCCGACCCAGCTATCGTGATCGGCAGGTGTTGTTAGCTCAAGGGCATAGAGCATTTCATGAAATTCTTGCTTACTTGCCAAGCCTTCGGCATTGAAAGGAATTTTGCTGTGGTCAAAAATCGGCGCACCCATATCCACCTCAACCTGACCATCTGGGCAGGATTTGAGTGTTAGAACAGTATGGGCAACTTCAACGCGTAAAGGGTTCTTGTGCGAGAGACCCTGTTCGTTAACAAAACGTACAAAGCAGCGAGAACCATTGCCGCACTGTTCCACTTCGCCACCATCTGAATTAAAGATGCGGTACCGAAAATCAGCATCGGGGCGGGTCGCTTTTTCCACAATCAAAATTTGATCTGCGCCAATACCAAATTGACGGTGAGCCAATGCTGCCCACTGCGCACTAGTCATGTTAGAAAGGTCTTGATCAATACCATTTAACACAATGAAATCATTGCCAACGCCATGCATTTTAGTAAAACGCAGTTTGCGTGAGGGGTTAATTAAATTTGCGCTCAAAAGATTTCCATTGGGTAATGAGATGGTTATTTATAGGGGCTAGGCTCCCCAGGGGGCCTATGTTTAAAACGTTTGTGTACCCAATAGTACTCTGCTGGTCTTTCGCGAACAAGTTCTTCGATAGCTTGATTTAGGTTTTCAGTATCTTTTTCTACGCTATCGCTAGGAAAGTTGGGAAGTGGCGCGCTAATGTTGCAGGTGTAAGCTTTGCGATCTGGATTTAAGGTGGTTGTCATTAAACAAACTTCTGCGCCGCTCATTCTGGCCAAGCGCGACACTGAGGTAATGGTATTGGTTTGAATGCCAAAAAAAGGAACAAAGATGGAGTCACGTGGCCCCAGATCAATATCTGGGGCAATGAAGATGAAGTTACCTGTTTGAATTTCACGGATAAGATCACGCAAGCGGCTTTGTCTTTCGATTGATTTACCGCCAAAACGATTTCTCCATTCAATCATTTTTTGATTGAAGAATGGGTTTTTCATGTTTTGATATAAACCCGCACCGCGTGGCCAATCATGCTGACTCGCTAAAGCCGAAAGTGCCATGAAGCCACCCTCAAGACCTACAAAATGAGGGTTGATTAATAAACGGGGTTTGCGATCACCCAGAGTGATAGCGGAGTGGATGGTAACAATGTCGGTAATTTGTTTGCCACTTCCCAGCCAAATACGACTTCGCTCGATTACGCTACGACCAAATAATTTCCAATGTTCCAGCGCCAAGGCTTTTATTTCAGCATCACTCAGGTTGGGAAAGCATAAGCGGAGATTGGTCTGAACAACCTTTGTGCGCTTATTGGGAGTATGGGCTGCAAGCCAACCTAAGCTATATCCAATGTAAATCGTGAGCGCATAAGGTAAAAATGCAAAAAGGCGCAAAAAACTTAGCGCTAAAAAATGAAAGGCGTTTTGTAACCAGGTCATCTCAAATAAAATTTTATTGAATTATTAAATTATTGAACTCTTTGGCGGTAGTTCCGCACCCGCTGGGTGCTTGTAGCGGTTGTATGCCCAAATAAATTGATTGGGGGCGACGAGCACTGCATTTTCTATGGCGATACTTAACTCTGTTGCTGCTTTGATTGAGTCTTGAGAGAGCGGTGCAAGGCGAGTCGCTTGCATCAGCCACCCCTTTCCAAGAGCCTTTCGTTTGGCGGTAAACATAACTACGGGGGTGTTGTTGCGGTTCGCTAGGCGCGCGGGCAAAGGCGTGCTGTAGGCGTACCGTCCAAAAAAGGGAACCCAAACGCCTTCACCACCGCTAGGCACTTGATCTGGAAGGATGCCAATCGCCTCACCCCGAGTCAGGGCGCGGGTCATTTGACGAACGCCATGAAGATTGGTGGGCACAAAATGCATATTAGGATAAGTGCGGCCCGCTTCAACTACCTCATTGAGCCAATTTTGGCGTGAGGGGCGATATAGAATCGTTGCAGGAAAATGCTGTGCCAAAACACGGGGAATAATTTCAAAACCGCCAAGGTGGGGGGTGAGCATCACCAGTCCATGCCCTTCATTGATGGCGTCCTTCACGATGTCCCAGTCCTGCACTTCGACCAATTTGAGGGCTTTTAGAGGGTTACGCCAAATCCATAGGCTGTCAGATAGCAGCATTCCAGAGGCCATGACAGCCTGCCAAAGCTGAAATGGCAGTTGACGAGAAGCCACCACAGCTTCGTATTGATGGCGAAATAGGTAGCGATAATGCCCAGATCCTATATAGGCCAGAATCCCTAGTCCAGCACCGATGACCTGAACAAAATACAGGGGGAGTGCTGCAATGGCGCTTAGGCTCAATTTAAGTAAAATTTTTTGCACACATCAATGATATTCAATGCTGGCAATAAGGCCAAATTTCTTTGGTAATTCGAAGGATTCTATATTTTTGGGATAGAATTGATTCATCGCTGAGTTAAGGCAACTTGCAGGGCGATTCATAAATTCTGCTAAAGCGTCGCCGTTGTATTTCCTGGCACGTCGAGTTGTCCCTTAGATCGTGTTAATTTTTTTAAAGGAATATGCAATGGCAAATGATTACTTCTTTACCTCAGAATCGGTTTCTGAAGGCCACCCCGACAAAGTAGCAGACCAAATTTCTGATGCCATCTTGGACGCTATTTTGGCTCAAGATCCAACGGCTCGCGTTGCTGCAGAAACTCTGTGCAATACTGGCTTGGTTGTTCTTGCTGGTGAGATTACTACCAATGCAAACGTGGATTACATCCAGGTTGCTCGCAATACTTTGCGTGAAATTGGTTATGACAATACTGACTATGGCATTGATTACAAGGGTTGTGCGGTACTGGTTGCCTATGATAAGCAAAGCCCAGACATTGCTCAGGGAGTAAACAATGCCCATGATGATGGCTTAGACCAGGGCGCTGGCGACCAAGGTTTAATGTTTGGATATGCTTGTGATGAGACTGCTGAGCTCATGCCTTTACCAATTCATTTATCACATCGATTGGTAGAGCGCCAATCTCAATTGCGCCGTGATGGTCGTTTGAACTGGCTACGCCCAGATGCCAAGTCCCAAGTGACTTTGCGTTATGTCGACGGCAAGCCTGACTCTATTGACACGGTTGTTCTTTCAACCCAACATGATGAAGAAATTTCCCTTGAGAAGCTACGTGAAGCCGTTATCGAAGAAATCATCAAGCCCGTATTGCCAAAGCATCTGATCAAAGGTGCGATTAACTTTTTAGTTAACCCAACTGGTCGATTTGTGATTGGTGGCCCACAAGGCGATTGCGGTCTTACTGGTCGCAAAATTATTGTGGATACCTACGGTGGTGCTGCACCTCATGGCGGCGGCGCTTTCTCGGGTAAAGATCCTTCTAAAGTAGACCGTTCAGCCGCATACGCTGGCCGTTATGTTGCAAAGAATGTGGTGGCAGCTGGTTTGGCAAGTAAGTGCTTGATTCAAATCTCTTATGCTATCGGTGTAGCCAAACCCACTTCAGTGATGGTGAGCACCTTTGGCACGGGTAAAGTTCCTGATGAAAAAATTGCGCAACTGGTAGCCGAACACTTTGACTTACGCCCAAAAGGCATAGTCAAGATGCTTAATCTCTTACGCCCTATTTATCGTAAAACTGCGGCTTATGGTCACTTTGGTCGTGAAGAGCCAGAATTCACCTGGGAGCAATGCGATAAAGCCCCCATTTTACGTGCAGCAGCAGGCTTGTAAGCAGTAATTTGGAGCATTGAAACCAAATATGGCGAAATTGATTACAATTTCGCCATACCTTCAAGGAGCGTTGCAAGGAATGCTGAGAACCAGTGTTTCCCCAGGCTTGAAGGGAGTGATCTCCTAGGTAAACCCAGAGATTGCTAATTGCAACTGCGCTCGCTAACCCATGATTCAATGGCTAGCGAGTATCTACTCCAGCATTGAATCGTATTAGCTGGAGCATTCATGACTATCGTTTTTGATTTAAACCATTTTGTTGCAACGCAATGCGCGATTGCGGACATCTCTTTGTCTGATTTTGGACGTAAAGAAATTGCCATTGCTGAAACCGAAATGCCAGGGCTCATCGCTATTCGTGATGAGTTTTCGGCGCAGCAACCATTGCGGGGTGCACGTATTACTGGTTCTTTGCACATGACCATTCAAACTGCAGTTCTGATCGAGACCCTAGAGGCGCTCGGTGCGGAGGTGCAGTGGGCTTCTTGCAATATTTTCTCAACCCAAGATCATGCTGCTGCTGCCATCGCTGCAAACGGCACACCAGTATTTGCGATTAAAGGTGAAACCTTAGAGCAGTACTGGGATTTCACCCATCGTATTTTTGAATGGGCTGACGGCGGCTACACCAATATGATTTTGGATGACGGTGGTGATGCGACCTTGTTGTTGCACTTAGGGGCCCGCGCTGAAAAAGATCAGGCTTGCCTGAACCACCCAACTAGCGAAGAAGAAACCATTTTATTTGCAGCTATCAAAAATAAATTGGCTCAAGATCCAAGCTGGTACTCGATTCGTTTGGAAAAAGTAAAAGGCGTTACTGAAGAAACCACTACAGGCGTACACCGTTTGTATCAAATGTTTGCTAAAGGTGAATTGAAGTTCCCAGCAATTAATGTGAATGATTCCGTGACTAAAAGTAAGTTTGACAATCTCTATGGTTGCCGTGAGTCGTTGGTTGATGCGATCAAACGTGCTACTGACGTGATGGTGGCGGGTAAGGTGGCGGTGGTATGTGGTTACGGCGATGTAGGCAAGGGTTCCGCACAAGCATTGCGTGCGCTATCAGCTCAGGTTTGGGTTACTGAAGTAGATCCAATCTGTGCTTTGCAGGCAGCCATGGAAGGCTATCGTGTTGTGACAATGGATTACGCTGCTGATAAAGCGGATATTTTTGTTTCAGCTACAGGTAACTACCATGTGATTACCCATGACCATATGGCTAAGATGAAAAATCAAGCCATTGTTTGTAATATTGGCCACTTTGATAATGAGATTGATATTGCAGGTATTGAAAAGTACCAGTGGGAAGAGATCAAGCCACAAGTCGATCACGTGATTTTTCCAGCAAGCAATGGTTTGCCTGAGAAGCGCATCATCATTTTGGCAAAAGGCCGTTTGGTAAATCTCGGTTGTGGTACTGGGCACCCTTCCTATGTAATGAGTTCTTCCTTCGCAAACCAAGTGATTGCACAGATTGAGTTGTGGAATGCAGTTGGCACGGATAAATACCCTATCGGCGTCTATACCTTGCCTAAGCATTTGGATGAGAAGGTTGCGCGCTTACAGCTCAAAACGCTGAACGCACAGTTATCCGTGTTGTCTGATCAGCAGGCTGCTTATATTGGTGTGACTAGGGAAGGTCCATACAAGGCTGACCACTATCGTTATTAATTAAAGCAAAAAATAGACAGGGCTAAGATCATGGAATTGAGCATTGAATTCTTTCCTCCTAAAACACCTGAAGGTGAGAGTAAGCTGCATCTTGTACGTGCGCGTTTGAGTGAAGCACTTAAGCCCGCATTTTATTCCGTGACTTTTGGCGCTGGCGGATCTACTCAATCTGGCACATTAAAAGTGGTGAGCGATATTTATGCGGCAGGCGCAGCTGTCGCTCCCCATTTATCTTGTGTTGGTAGCTCACGCGAGAGCGTGCATGAAATGTTGAAGCAATACCAGGCTTTAGGTATTCGGCGGATTGTGGCTTTACGTGGAGATTTGCCGTCTGGTATGGGCCAGTATGGCGAGTTCCATCATGCTAATGAATTAGTTGAATTTATTCGCTCAGAGATGGGTGATTGGTTTCATATCGACGTCGCCGCTTATCCAGAAATGCATCCTCAGGCGAAATCACCCGCTAGCGATATAGATTTTTTTGTGCAAAAAATGAAAGCCGGCGCTAACTCAGCAGTAACCCAGTATTTTTATAATAGCGATGCCTATTTCCGTTTTGTAGATGAGGTCTATGATTTAGGTGTCACTGGGCCAGTCATTGCTGGGATTATGCCGATTACAAACAGCAGCCAATTGTTGCGCTTTTCTGATGCCTGTGGCGCAGAGATTCCACGGTGGATTCGTTTACGCTTACAGTCTTATGGAGACGATATTGCTTCGATTCGCGCATTTGGCGAAGAAGTGGTTACCGATCTTTGCGACCAGTTGTTGTCGGCTGGTGCACCCGGTATACATTTCTACTCGCTCAATCAAGCGGATGCCGTTTTGGCTATTGCAAATAACCTAAATCTCAGCAACTCAGCGTAGTAGCCCTGACTCAGTTAGCATGGCATCCAGAGGCTCATCATGCGTTTGGGTCTGCCATTGGGAATCATTTAATTTTTGCCACTGAAACCCAATGCCGACACAAAGCAAGGATGGTTTAGCTTGCCTTAATTGAGCCAAGGTACGGTCAAAGTAACCGCCACCATAGCCAAGGCGCCAGAAGCGGTCTTTACCCGCCTCCTGCGATTCTGACCAGCCAACACACGGAATCAAAATACAGTCAGGTGCCAGCTGAGGTCTGCGAGGATTATTGGGGTCTGGCTCTAGAACACCATGCTGGCTTGGAATTAAGGTATCCCCCTCCTGCCAGGCATAAAAGTCGAGATGCTTATCTGGGCGGGCAAATGGCAGGCATAGCCGGCGCCCTGCCAAAGCATTTACCCAGGCCAAAGCTGTGGGCCGCACATCCACCTCTTCTTGAATGGGCCAATATATACCGATGGACTCAAGTTCACCGAGGGTGCTATTAAGAAAGGTTGCTAGATTAGAGAGTAGGGCACTTTTAGCTCGTTGATAGCCCTCTGCTGCGCCAAATTGCTTTCTTTGGGCAAGCAAGTCCTTACGTAGAGTTTTTAGAGAATTGCCGTGCATATCGCCCATTATCAGGCGAAAATTACAGGGTATAGTAATTAAACTAGAGAAAGTTCGATAGTGAAAAAGAGGTTTGATATTCGGAGAGGCAAATACCGAGCATTGGGTGGGATTCTATTTCTGGCCCTATGCATCAATGCGCCCAGTATTTTTGCTGAAAAACTTAAGAAACCGAATCTTCCAAAGTCTTATGAAAGTAAGGTGCCCCCAGAAGAAATTACTGATAGTGATCGGATTTTTATCGAGTTACGAGAAGCCGCCAAAAAGAATGATGTATTTCGTGCTCAGCAATTGGCATCGAGCTTAACTAATTATCCCTATGATGACTATGTAACTTATTTTCGCATTAAGCCACAGCTGTTTGATAGCGCTGGCGGAGCTCGGGCAGATACGAGTGCTGATTCTCAGGTAATGGCATTTTTAAATCAATATCAAGGTAGCGCTCTTTCTGATCGCATGCGTAACGATTGGTTGCTGGTTCTGGGGAAGCGTAAAGACTGGGTGCGCTTTGATGCTGAGTACCCTAAATTTGTTTTAGATGATGACACTCAGGTGAAGTGTTATGCCTTGCAATCTAAGCTAGCTCAAGGAGAGAATCCAACAAAAGTCGGATTGGATGCTCGCTCTATATTGTTGGATCCCCATTACTTTGGGCAAGCTTGCCAGGAATTAGTCCCTGCAATAGTGGGTGCTGGAGGCATGACTCCTGCCGAAGCAAAAGCCATAGGGCGCGCTGCCAGTGAAATGGGTTTTGACACGATGTCTCGCCGCATAGGCGGTGAAGATCCGATTGCCGATGTGGTGAAGTCTGCCAAAGCAGATCCAGCAAAAGCGTATAAAGATTTTTCTCAGAGCGCCTCACGTTTTAGCAAAGAGAATCAGGCCGTTGCTTGGGGTGTTATAGGGCAATTTCTTGCGAAGAAATTAGACCCTAGCGCAGATGATTCATATCGAATGCAGCAAGAGTTGGGATACAACGAACTCCTATCAACCGAAAGTCAAGAGTGGAAAGTGCGCGCAGGTTTACGCGCGAAAGATTGGGTGCTTGTAAAAAATGCCGTTGAAGGTATGAACCCTGCTGTGCGTAGTAAGGATCCAGCATGGACCTACTGGTATGGACGCGCATTAAAGGTAGATGGCCAAAATGAAAAAGCCCGCGAGAGCTTTGAGCTCATTGCGGATCAATACAACTTCTATGGACAGTTGGCTCGTGAAGAGTTGGGTAAATCAAATTACGCACCCATTAAAACTAAGGTATCCGAGCAGGAAGTTGACCTAATGTCTAGTCGGAAGGGTTTCGTTCGAGGAGAGCACCTCTATCAGATGAATTTACGTTTTGAAGGCAACCGCGAATGGAATTGGGAGTTGCGCAATATGACCGATAAGCAACTTCTTGCTGCAGCTGAATATGCCAAACGCATTAACCTCTACGACCGCGTTGTGAATACTGCTGATCGTACCAAGCAAGAGCACGACTTTAGCCTGCGCTATCCAACCCCTTATCGTGATGCCTTATCTCCGATTGCAAAGCAGATTGATTTAAATTTAGCTTGGGCCTATGGCTTGATTCGACAAGAATCACGCTTCATCATGAATGCCTCTTCTTCAGTCGGTGCCGCAGGCCTAATGCAAGTCATGCCCACTACAGCGAAGTATGTAGCCAAGAAAATTGGCATGACTACTTATACAAATGACAAGTTGGGTGATGCTAATACGAATCTGACATTGGGTAGTAATTATTTGAATATGGTCTTGATTGATTTGGACGGCTCTTGGGTCTTAGCGTCCGCAGCTTATAACGCAGGCCCATCGCGCTCAAAAGCATGGCGTGAAAAACTGACTAGTCCAACAGAAGGCGCAATCTTTGCTGAAACAATTCCATTCGCTGAAACACGAACTTATGTAAAGAACGTGCTTGCAAATGCAACCTACTATTCATCTGTAATAAATGGCCAGACGCAATCTTTAAAACAGCGCCTAGGCATAATTACGCCTAAAGTTGCCACTCAATCAGAGCTACCGTAGTACTTACATCAGAATCGGAATTCAATGAAATATGACATCCTACTCATCGGCGGCAACGGCTTTGTTGGAAAGGTTTTGGCCGCTCAATTGCAAGCGGCAGGGTACTCCATTTTATTGCCCACCCGCCACCTGGCAAGTGCACGAGATTTACGCATGTTGCCAAAGTTACATTTAGAAGATGCAGATGTAGATGAGTTCGATGAATTGCAGAAGCTATGCTCACGAATTAAACCCAAGGGTGCAGTCATTAATTTAGTAGGTGTATTGCATGACAAGCCTGGGACTCCATATGGCGAAATCTTTAAGGCGGCACACGTTGATCTCCCCAAAAATATCATGACCGCTATGCAAATGAATGGCCTCAAGCGCTATCTACACATGAGTGCGTTAGGCGCCGATTCAAATGGCCCATCTATGTACCAGAGAAGTAAAGGTGATGGCGAGAAGGCAGTCAAGACCAGTGATTTGGATTGGACAATTTTTAGGCCGTCAGTTATTTTTGGCGCACAGGATCAATTTATTAATTTATTTTCCAAGCTCACCAAATTATTTCCAGTGCTTCCTTTAGCAAATTCTGGAGCACAGTTTCAACCGGTAAGCGTAGACGATGTAGCCACCGCATTTACCAGGGCACTCAAAATGCCAGAGACAATTCATGCATCTTATGACTTGGTTGGGCCCAGCGTTTACACCATGAAAGAAATCGTGGAATTTGCTGCGCGAAAGGCTCATGCTAAATGCGCAATTATTCCAGTGCCTAATTTTATTGGTTATTTACAAGCGTGTGCGTTTGAGTTTTTGCCCGTGCCGACCTTAATGTCACGCGACAATATTGCTTCTATGAAGCTGCCCAATATTTTGCCGGCTCATGGGCGAGACGCACTAATGGATGTGTTTGGCATTAGTCGACGTACCTTGGAGGGGATGAGATAAGCGTATGAAGATTTACGCAGTTGGCGGAGCCATTCGGGATACTCTCATGGGATTGCCGGTAAACGATATTGATTACGTGGTTGTAGGTTCAAGTGCGCAAGAGATGATTGCTCAAGGCTTTCGTCCAGTAGGCAAGGATTTCCCAGTATTTCTGCATCCAGAGACTCAGGCTGAATACGCATTAGCCCGCACAGAACGCAAAACTGGCACAGGCTATAAAGGCTTTCACTTTTATGCTAATCCAACTGTAACGCTAGAAGAAGATTTGGAGCGGCGTGATTTAACGATTAATGCAATGGCGCAAGAGGTTGGTGAGGATGGTAAGTGGTTTGGACCAATTATTGACCCCTATAACGGCCAAAGAGATTTAGCAACAAAGGTATTTCGTCATGTATCCGATGCATTTGCAGAAGATCCCTTACGCTTGTTACGTATCGCTCGATTTGCGGCTCGTTTTCCAGAATTTACCGTCGCCCCAGAAACACTTGATGCACTTAAGGCAATTGTTCGGTCCAATGAATTGGGAGTGCTCTCTCCTGAAAGAATTTGGCAGGAGCTGGCTAGAGGGCTGGTATCTAAAAAACCGATGCGGATGTTCCAGGTGTTGCTAGATACTGGAGCGGCCAAGGTACTTTTACCACCAACACTGGCCTCAGAGTTGACCAAAGAAAACTATCGGGAGGAGCTTGTTGTCCATTTGCACAACAGCGGCAGTCGATTAGAGGATCGTTGTGCAGTGGTCCTGATTCATTTACTTGCAGTTGAGATTCGCTCTTGGGCTGAATGTGTCCGAATGCCTAATGAGGTGCGAGATTTTAGTGAAATTTTTTGTGAACTCTATCAATTGATTCATAAAGGTTTGAGCGAGGCCAATCAATCTAGCAATGCGTTATCTTGGTTTAATCGAGCCGATGTTTGGCGTAAACCAGAGCGCGCTCAAGAGCTACTTATTTTAGCCGAGCATATTGGCATGGATGTGGCCGGCTTGACCAAAGCACTCCATGCGGCCCAAGACCTCAATACTGCCAAAATTATTTCTGGTTTAGCAGATAATGAACGATCTAATGGCGAGAGTATTCGTGGCGCAGTGGAGGCGGAGAGGCTTTCCGCGATTGCCTCCGCTCTTTAATGCCTAGAAGTTAAAGTCGGTTTCTGACCCTGAATCCCGGAAGGTCTTCTAGTGCATGGTCCCGCAATAAGATTTTCAAATTCTTTGAGAATGCAAAAGCCTTAAAGAGCTCTCCCATTTCGGCTTCAGATAAAAGTTTCTGCAATGCATTGGAGATGGGTAAAAAGGTTTCGGGATCACTGGGGTCGCCAATTTCTAAGGCAATATCGCCAATGCCCGCATCCAATAAATATGCACCTTGATTGGTTAGAAAGACATCATCAGCATGTTCTTTTAAAGCATTGCGTGCAATTTCTTCCCACTCTACGTGAGTAGTTAAATCACAAAGGCCGGGCAGATAAAAAGGGTCTTGAATAGCGTGATGGCGATGATGTGCCATTAGCGTTCCCTCGAGCCTTTGCGGATGGTAGTACTCAGTCTCTGGAAAGCCATAGTCAAAAGTGAGAAATATGCCAGTATTGAGTTGCTTAGCTACATGAGTAATCCATGCGCTCGCTTGGGTATGTAGTTCGGTAACGTAACCCTCTGAAAAGTTGCTGGTGAGCAAGGTTTGAGATAGCAAAGATTGATCTACTAGGGGGCCAATTTTCCAAATAAACGTATTCCCCTCAAGCGCTACCTCATGCCAATACCAAAAGCCATCTCGATAAATAATGGCATCGCAGGGAATGGCGTCAATCACTTCATTGGCCAGAACAACCCCTTTAAAATTAACGGGTAAAGCGCTGAGCCAGGAGCATTTCGTAGCAAGATCGAGTTTTTCAATAAGACTGCCCAGACGATCTTCTTGTCGTTGGGTCAAATCAGGCGAGATCTCAATGATGTCGTAGCAATCTAAAGAGAAACCTAGCGCATGCAAACGGGTCAATATAGATTCAGCTAGCCTGCCAGTTCCTGCGCCAAATTCCAGAATTTGGGCGGGAAGCCCTGCAGCCTTGAGGCCCTCTAAAACTGGTAAAAGGGTGGAAACGATGGCTGCGCCAAATAGAGGGCTAAGTTCGGGGGCAGTGGTGAAGTCACCGCCGGCACCTAATTTATGGGCGCCAGCACTGTAATACCCCATTCCAGGCTCATATAAGGCCATTTCCATATAGCGAGAAAAGGGAATTTGTCCACCATGGGAGGCGATTTCTGTAGCAATTTTTCTACTTAAGAGCGCGCTATGCTCCGTTTCAATGCTGGTCAAGGTAATATCCATAACTCGCTAGTCTAAGAGAATTTTCTGTGAACCCCAGTTCAATACCCCAATCCCAGCAAAATAAAGCTGTTTTAGTGACCGGTGCCGCTAAGCGCTTGGGGCGTGAAATTGCTTTAGAGTTTGCGCGCCAAGGATGGAATATTGCCGTGCATTATGGCCAATCTGAGTCTGAAGCGCAGATTACTGTCGCAGAGATTCAAAAGCTCGGTCGCCATGCGCAGGCTTTCAAGGCTGATTTTACAAACGAAGCACAAGTCAAAGGCTTATTTACTGAGGTAAGCGCCCAGTTTACAAATCTGCACTGTTTGGTTAATAGCGCCTCTATTTTTGAGTATGATCGCGCCAATTCTGAAACACCTTTAAGCGCAAATAGCCTGCAAGAGCACATGCAAGTCAATTTGGCTGCCCCCATCTTGCTATCTCAGATGATGTTTCAGTGGCATAAAGAAAAAACAAAAGAAGATAGAGATGGCGGTTGCCCAAACAATACCTTGCCATCGGTTATTCAAGTGCTTGATCAAAAGCTGATTAATCTTAATCCTGATTATTTGTCTTACACCTTATCTAAAAGCGCTCTCCTCGCTTCAGTAGAAATCTTGGCAATGGATTTTGCGCCTTACTTGCGGGTGGTCGGCTTAGCGCCAGGCATTTCTCTTCCGTCCGGAAACCAAACTGATGAGGGATTTGCTAAGGCGCATCAGATGACCCCATTGGGAAAATCGTCCACGCCACTAGATGTTGCTAAGGCGGCGGTCTTTTTGGCTGGGTCTAATGCCATAACAGGCAATACGCTTTACGTAGATGGGGGGCAACATTTACTGCCATCAACACGCGATGTGATGTTCAAAACCAATTTTTTATCTTAGTTGCAATATTCATAAAGAAAATAGTTCATGCATGCAATTCTCTCCCATCCCGCTTTAATAGAATGTCGCCGGCTATTTTTGCGTGACTATGAAATCTACATCAATATCGGAGTGCATGATTTTGAAAAGAAGGCGGAGCAGCGCGTCATCCTGAATGTTGATTTATATATCCCACTCACATTGAGTACGCCTACTACAGATGAGCTAGATGAAGTGGTGGATTATGATTTCATGCGAGAAACTATTAAGTCTCTGGCTTCCCGGGGTCACATCCAACTGCAGGAAACCTTTTGCGATGAGATTGTTGCGGCCATGCTCTCGCATCCCAAGGTATTTGCAGCGTGTGTAAGTACCGCTAAACCAGATGTCTATCCAGACTGCCATTCAGTTGGCGTTGAAGTATTTCGGATGAAGACAGTTTAAAAGACGTCATGTGAAAAGAATTGATGTAGCTATGAGTGATACCCGAAAAGTTATTTTCGAAGAAAACAAACTTGAGAAAAAGTTATGCCGCTTGGTGGGTCAAGCCATTGGCGACTTTGGCATGATTGAAGATGGCGATAAAGTTATGGTGTGCGTATCTGGTGGAAAAGATAGTTACGCCATGCTTGATATCCTGCTTAAGCTGCGTGAGCGGGCTCCTATTCACTTCGAAATTATTGCAGTGAATTTAGACCAGAAGCAGCCTGGATTTCCGGAAGATATTTTGCCTAATTATTTGAAAAATTTAGACGTGAAATTTCATATTGAGAGCCAAGATACTTACAGTATTGTCAAGCGTGTTATTCCAGAGGGTAAGACAACGTGTGGATTATGTTCACGTTTACGTAGAGGTATTTTGTACCGCGTTGCTGATGAATTGGGCGCTACAAAAATTGCTCTGGGCCATCACCGTGACGATATTTTGGAAACCCTACTATTAAATATGTTTTTTGCTGGCAAGCTTAAGGGGATGCCACCTAAGTTACGCTCAGATGACGGCAAGCATATCGTGATTCGTCCCATGGCGTATGTGCCTGAGAAGTTGCTCGAGCGTTATGCAGTTGATATGAACTTTCCGATCATTCCTTGTAATCTCTGTGGTAGCCAGCCTAATTTACAACGAGGCGCTATGAAAGAGATGTTGCGGGAATGGGAAAAGAAACATCCGGGCCGCGTTGAAAACCTATTCCGCTCTATGCACCATATCGTCCCTTCACATTTAATGGATAGCGAGGCTTTTGATTTCCAGAGTCTTGAGGTCTCTACTGAGTTATCGGGTATTGCCGCTAGATCGGTAGGAGATAAAGCGATTGATGAGACAGAAATTGATGAATTAGCCTGTGGAACTCTGATTCAAGGGATTTATAATCACATTATATGAACATCGTTATTTTGGCTGCTGGGCAAGGAAAGCGGATGAAATCCGCGCTACCCAAGGTACTGCAAACTCTGGCAGGAAAACCTCTTCTTTGGCATGTGCTGATGACAGCTTTGTCCTTGCAAGGAAAGCAAGCTAAAACGAGCCCCATTGTGGTTGTAGGGCATGGTGCTAGCGATGTAAGGGATTTTTTAAGCGCAACCAGTCTAGCAGACCCTACTTTTGCAAAAGTATCCACGGTATTTCAGGCTGAGCAAAAAGGAACGGGGCACGCGTTATTACAAGCCCTCTCCAAATTGGATCCAAATGAAGCTACCTTAGTACTTTATGGCGATGTACCTCTCACTACTAAAAAGACCCTAAACAAGTTGGCTAAGTTGGCCGATGGGGTGCGTGGGCAGAATTCTGCGTTGGCGCTTCTTACTCAGGATTTAAAAAATCCTACTGGCTACGGCCGCATCGTTCGCGATGTGGAAGGTTCTGTGCTCGAAATTGTTGAAGAAAAGGATGCTAACTTAGCGCAAAAAAACATCCAAGAAATTAATACCGGCATCATGATGTTGCCAACTAATTCGCTGAAGAGGTGGTTAAAAGCGTTGCGCGCGAGCAATTCACAAGGTGAGTACTACTTAACAGATGTTATTGCGATGGCCGTAAAAGACGGAGTGCCAATTCGTACAACACAATCAGACGCGGAATATGAAACTATCGGAGTCAATAGTCGCGATCAATTAGCAGCATTAGAGCGAGTACATCAACTTAACATTGCCAAAGAATTAATGGATACCGGCGTATCTCTTGCGGACCCTGCACGCATTGATGTGCGTGGCACCCTCGAGTGCGGTACTGACGTCTCTATTGATGTCGGTTGCATCTTTGAGGGGCAAGTCACTTTAGCGTCTGGAACTAAGATTGGCCCTTACTGCATTATTCGTAATAGCGTAATTGGTGAAGGGGTCTCTATTAATGCCTTTACTCATATTGATGGTGCCAAGGTGGGCGCAAGCTCCATCATTGGTCCTTATGCCCGATTGAGGCTAGGCGCTAATTTAGCTAATGATGTGCATATAGGTAATTTTGTCGAAGTGAAGAATAGTAAAATTGCATCCAGCAGCAAGGCGAACCATCTCGCTTACGTCGGCGATTCAATTGTGGGTTCTAGGGTCAATATTGGCGCTGGCACAATTACTTGTAATTATGATGGCGTAAATAAACACCAAACTATTATTGAGGATGACGTCTTTATTGGTTCAGACACTCAATTGGTTGCCCCAGTTCGCGTAGGTCGCGGCGCTACCATTGGCGCTGGAACGACCTTGACTAAGAATGCCCCTCCAAACCAATTAACCCTTTCAAGGGTAAGACAAATTTCTATGCAGTGGCAGCGCCCAGTAAAAGCAGAAAAACTACCGAGTAAAAAAGTGGTGAAGAAGCTGGTGATTAAATCTGTAAAGGTTAAAAAGTAATGTGCGGAATCGTGGGCGCAGTATCGCGTAAGAATATTGTTGATGTATTAATTGAAGGCCTTCGCCGTCTTGAGTATCGCGGTTACGATTCTTGTGGATTTGCTGTCATTGATGGCAATGATCCAAAGCATCCGATTGAACGTGCACGCACTACCGCTCGTGTATCGGAGTTGTCTGCGCAGGGCAAAGACTTTCACGGCACTTTAGGTATTGCTCATACGCGGTGGGCAACCCATGGAAAACCAGATACTCAAAATGCACATCCCCATATTTCTGGTGGATTGATTGCAGTAGTCCATAACGGCATCATTGAGAACTATGAGGCTCTTCGCGCTGAATTGAAGTCCGCGGGTTATATTTTTACTTCTGAGACGGATACTGAAGTTATTGCGCACTTAATTCACCAGGCATATATCTCAAACAATCAAATTGATTTAGTGGTTTCAGTAAGATCTGTATTGCCACGACTGCACGGGGCATATGCAATTGGCGTTATTGCGCAAGATCGTCCAGACATTTTGGTAGGCGCTCGAGTAGGGTCGCCTTTGGTTGTTGCGATAGGTGAGGACGAGAACTTCTTGGCTTCTGATGCACTTGCCCTCGTGGGCAGAGCACACTCCATGTTGTATTTAGAGGAGGGCGATGTTGCGGTGTTAAGGGCTGAGGAGGTTGTAATCATTGATCAGGCTGGCAAGCTAGTTGACAGAGATCGCAAGTCCATGCCCGCTCAGGCAGACTCAGTTGATTTGGGCCCCTATCAGCATTACATGCAAAAAGAGATCTTCGAGCAACCCCGAGCTATTGGTGACACGCTGGCTAATATTGCCAGCTTTGGCCCAGAGCTATTTGGCGCCGATCCAGAGGAATGGAAAAAGTTTAATCAGATATTGATTTTGGCTTGCGGCACCAGCTACTACTCTGCATGTGTAGCTAAGTATTGGCTGGAAGATATTGCCGGCATACCCACACAAGTAGAGATTGCTAGCGAATATCGCTATCGAACCACAGTACCTAATCCGAATGCCTTGGTTGTGGTGGTCTCGCAATCTGGTGAGACAGCAGATACCTTGGCCGCCTTGCGTCATGCGCAAAGTCTAGGTCATCAATTGACGCTGGCAGTTTGCAACGTGGCCAGTAGCGCCATGGTTCGTGAAACCAAATGGAATTTTCTGACCAAAGCAGGCACTGAGATTGGTGTTGCCTCAACTAAAGCATTTACTACTCAGTTGGTCGCTTTGTATCTTCTGGCCGCTTCCCTAGCAAAGCGTGCTGGCAGAATTAACTCAGAACAAGAAAATAAACTTCTGCGAGAGTTGCGCCACTTGCCAAAGGCCTTGCAGGCAGTTTTGGCGCTTGAGCCGCAAATTATTGCTTGGAGTGCAATCTTTGCAAAATGTGAGAATGCCCTCTTCTTAGGTCGTGGCATGCATTACCCCATTGCCCTTGAGGGCGCCCTCAAGCTAAAAGAAATTTCATATATCCATGCGGAAGCTTATCCTGCGGGAGAGCTCAAGCATGGCCCGCTGGCATTGGTAACAGAAAAAATGCCTGTTGTAACGGTTGCCCCCAAAGATGAATTGTTGGAAAAACTCAAATCCAATATGCAAGAAGTAAAGGCGCGTGGCGGCAAACTTTATATTTTTGCCGATCAAGATACCGACATCACCAGCAGTGAGGGTATCAATGTCATTCGTTTGCCTGAGCACTATGGAAATCTTTCGCCTATTTTGCACGTAGTCCCCTTACAGCTACTTGCGTATCACACGGCATGTGCACTGGGTACTGACGTTGATAAGCCCAGAAACTTAGCTAAGAGCGTCACCGTCGAGTGACCCCAATGGGTGCTTTAGAGCGTTGAGTGCAGGTAATAAGGTTTGTCGGGGTTTTGATGGCAATTAATAAAGTTTTAATAAATAGCTGTTAAGAATAACAATCGTAGAGTGGTAACTCTATTTGAAAATCTTAAAATTGCCCCTATGTTTGTAAGCCATTCCGGACGGTGACCTCAAAGTCATCACATAGCCTATCAATTAGGCCTTCGGTTTCCTTGAAGAAGCAATCCCCGGCAGTCTGGCGATATAAGGCCCTATATTGACGATAGATCTTTGCAAAGCGGCCATAAATTTCATCCTCAGAAACGTGGGAATTTATTTTGACTACTAATCTCTCGCCCTCGCTTTATCCCCTCTAACGGATTTTCCCATGACCGAATATCTTGCTGTCATGCAGCAATCTGTAAATTAAGTAATAATGACTAGGTACTAACCCTAGTTTTTAACTTAAAGGAGCCTTAAATGACACAATTATTTAGCCTCTTAAACCAAGTTTTTGCTCACCACAGCAATAGCCATGATTTAGAGCGATATATCAACATCAATAACCCCACTACACATCAAGAGCTGGAAGAGCTTACTCGGGATTACCTCTCTACTGCTAGGGGTATGTAATCATGAAAAAGATCAATTCTTTATTTAGTGACTTAATACAGGCTTGGAAAGAAGCTCAGGTCTGGCAGGCAAAACAAACTGGGTTTAACCACTTTTAAGGTTCAGTTTTTTGGGCGGCGGAGCTGAAGTTGCCCAATCTATTTTCAGGATGTGGATCTTGGCTAAAAGTCCAAGATCCACAAACTCTCTACCATTATTAAGCAGCCCATTGGTGCGCTGATTTTGACTTTTTAATGGTCTTCAAAGGAATTACTCCCGCATGAATCACCCATCTTCGAATTCCTCCGCACATATGCCTAAGTGGATGGTGTTTATGTTTGCTTGCGCTTGCGGCTTAATGGTCGCCAATCTTTACTACACCCAACCATTAATAGGATTAATTGCACCAGAGATTGGGTTAAGTGAATCGGCAGCGAGTCTAATTGTGACTCTGACGCAAATGGGTTATTGCGCTGGCCTTATCCTGCTGGTTCCGCTAGGGGATTTGATAGAAAATCGTAAGTTAGTAGTCTTCACTATTTGTGGGGCTATTCTCGCGATTTTTATTGCGATGTTAGCGCCTAATGCGCCTTGGTTTCTCTTTGGATCGCTATTGGTAGGGGTTGGCGCAGTAGCGGTGCAAATGCTTATTCCGATTGCTGCCCATATTTCTCCAGAAGAAACCCGTGGGCGCACAATCGGCAACATCATGAGCGGCTTATTGCTCGGCATCATGTTGTCTCGACCACTCGCCAGCTTAATTGCCAACTCGTTTGGTTGGCGTGCTGTGTTTGGTATGTCTGCGAGCCTCTTAACTCTTCTAGCCATCATCTTGTGGCTTCTTCTTCCGATTCGTAAACCCAAATCGGATCATCATTACCTTTCTTTAATTGCCTCACTTTGGCCGTTAATAAGAGACACCCCCATTTTGCGTCGGCGCGCGATATATCAAGCTGCACTTTTTGCTTCCTTCACTCTTTTTTGGACGATTACTCCAATTTTTTTGGCGGGACCGTTGTTTCAGTTATCGCAACGAGAAATTGCATTATTTGCATTAGTGGGGGCTTTGGGAGTAATAGCTGCTCCGATTGGCGGGCGATTGGCCGATAGAGGGTATGCCAAAATCGCAACGGGGTTTGCCTTGAGTTTAGCCGCCGCCGCCTTCTTGCTAGCTCAATTCGGTAGATCTGGATCATTGGTAGCCCTAGTAACGGCAGGAGTGCTGTTGGACTTGGGCGTACAGTGCAATATCGTACTTGGCCAGCGCGCAATTTACTCTCTTGGGGCGGAAGCCCGAAGTCGCTTAAATGCCTTATATATGGCTATATTTTTTGCAGGTGGTGCGATCGGCTCAGCAATTGCCAGCTTAGCCTATGTCACCGGCGGGTGGACGCTAGTTGCTTGGATTGGATTTGCATTTCCTATGGCTGCCTTTCTATACTTTCTTACCGAATAAGAAGGTTACATGCTTCCTTTATCTCATTTGATATGGCTAAGGCGATATGTATGGCTATTGTGTGCGCTGTAAAGTCCAATCAAGGCGATGATTATTAGGCAAACCATCTAATGGCGCAATTCTGATTTAGTGACAACATTTCGCTTGGAAATTATTTTTGACTTCAACTCCAATCTGTGAACAAAACCCCGGCAGTTAAAACAATGCTTTGGAAAACATCGTTTTAAAAACTATGTTTAAATGTTTGCTCATGTAAGGGATATTTGCAATTGCTTATGGTTCTATCAAAAATTTTCCCTATTTTACGTATGCACTGGTTTCTGCTGATTTGTGGAGGACTACTTTCGGCATGTGCTGTTGGGCCTGACTTCAAACAACCTGATGCACCCAAGACTTCTACTTATACTGAAGATGCCCTCTCTAATAAGTTGGCCACTGCCCCTGGGGTACCAGGCGGTACAGATCAAGAGTTTGTTGAGGGCGCGGATATTGAGGCACAGTGGTGGGAGCTCTACAAGTCTCCTGAGCTTGATGCACTAATCAAGAAAGCGCTAGAACAAAATCCTAATTTAGGCGCTGCTGATGCAGCTCTACGTGCCGCTCAAGAAAATGTGAGCGCACAAATTGGCGCACAGTATTTCCCTACAATTGGCTTGAATGGAAATGCTGGACGCGAAAAGCTACCAGCTGCTGCATATGGAACTAATGGGCCTTCTGCCATTTACAATCTCTACAACACCTCAGTTAACGTCTCTTACAAGCTGGATGTTTTTGGCGGCGGCCGCAGAGCAGTTGAGAGCGCTAAGGCGCAAGCAGAGTATCAAAAATTTAAATTAGAGGGTGCATACCTCACATTAACCGCCAACATTGTGACGGGCGCTATACATGAGGCTGCTCTGCGCGCACAAATGCAAGCTACTGCAGAAATTATGAAAGCCCAGCAGAGTCTCGCCGATGTGACCGAAAAGCAATTAAAAATCGGCACTGCAAATAGGGTAGACCTCACATCTCAACAAACTTTGGTAGCAAACTCTCAGGTTGATCTATACAACTATGAGCGTAACCTAGCGTTTGCTCGCAATCAATTGGCCGTCTACACTGGGGAGTTGCCGAGCAATGCTCGAATTACCAAGTTTGACTTAAGTACGCTGCACTTACCAGAGAAGCTTCCTCTCACCGTGCCATCCAGTTTGGTGCGCCAGCGCCCCGATGTGCGTGCTGCTGAAGCCCAACTTAAATCTACCAATGCCCTTGTTGGTGTTGCTACCGCAAACCTTCTTCCCCAATTTAATATCACGGGCGCCATTGGATCCGAAGCCTTGACTACGGCAGCCTTATTTGGCCCCAATGCAGCACTTTGGAGTATTGCTGGTGGTATTTTTCAGCCACTATTTCAAGGGGGGCAGCTATTGGCTCAGCGTCGTGGTGCAATGGCGAACTACGAACAGGCAGTTTATCAATATCAAGCAACGGTATTGGGTGCATTTCAGGAGGTTGCCGATGCCTTGCGCGCATTGGAGACCGGCGCACAAGCCTTAAAGGCGGCATCAGATGCAGAGCGTTATTCCTATGAAACACTCGATCTAGTTCAGCAACAATATAAATTAGGTACCGCAAGTTATCTGGCAGTCCTCTATTACCAAAACCTCTATCAGCAAGCCAAAGTTAAATCTGTTGCCGCACAAGCCATTCGCTTTTCTGATACAGCAGCTTTATTTGCAGCTTTGGGCGGCGGTTGGTGGAATCGAGCAGGTCCTGCATTTCAACCAAAAGAAATAGCCAACAAAGATCAAAATGAAACTCCTCGCGACAATTAAAACTAAGGCGACTGCTAAAGCATTGGAGCTAAAGTCTTGGGCTTCAAAAAAAGCTCAAGAATGGAGGCTTTGCGAAAGGATGACCCCTCTTTGGGGAAAAGTAAAGGCGCTATGGGTTCGTATTGGACAGAAATTACGTCCACGCGAGCGTTTTAAACAAACAAAGGCCTACACAAAACTACAGTCAATGACTCCTTTTCGTCGTCGAATGACGATCATGTTGTGTGGAGTTTTTTTGTTGCTAGGTTTGATTTTTGGTTTTAATCAATTAAAGAATTTAATGATTAAGCATTTCATTGCAGGCAAGGGCGCTCCTCCAGCGGCCGTTTCTACTATGGTGTTGGCTACATCTGAATGGCAGCCCCAGTTATCTAGTGTCGGTAACATTAGGGCGTTTAGAGGTGTAGAGCTAAGTACGGAAATTGGTGGCTTAGTTCAAGCTGTTCCAATTAAGTCAGGTATGGATGTAAACGAGGGAAACTTATTAATTAAACTCAACGATGCTTCTGATGTTGCCCAACTGAACTCCCTCAAGGCCATGTCAGATTTGGCAAAGATTATTAATGAGCGCGATAGACAGCAGCTGGCTATTCAGGCAATCAGCAAGAATGTATTTGATACTAGTAAAGCTGATGCCAAATCTAAACAGGCACAAGTTGATCAGCAGATCGCCTTGGTGGCCAAGAAGAATCTTAAGGCACCATTTAGTGGGCGTGTCGGCATTGTGATGATTAATCCAGGTCAGTATGTTAATCCTGGAGATAAGTTAGTTACCCTGCAAACCTTAGACCCTATCTTTGTAGATTTCAATTTGCCTCAAAGCAACGCAGAGCAAATTCAAGTTGGTCAAGAAATCACGGTCACTACAGATGCATTTAAAGATGTAATTTTTGCTGGAAAAATTACTGCAGTTAGTCCAAAAGTTGATATCAATACGCGCAATATTCAAATTGAAGCGCAGCTAGCAAACCCTGATAAGAAAATCCTACCTGGCATGTTCGCCAACGTGAATGTCAAATTAGGTGGCCCAGTGCAATTGCTGACCCTGCCACAAACTGCGGTGACCTATAACCCCTACGGCTCAACAGTATTTATTGCCAAGCCAACTGGTAAGAAAGATAAGCAGGGCAATCTTACCCTCGAGGCTCAACAAGTATTTGTTACTACAGGCTCAACCCGTGGAGATCAAGTGGCCATCTTAAAAGGTGTGGATGAAGGTGTAACGGTAGTTACTAGCGGCCAGCTTAAGCTCAAAAATGGCACCCCTCTAATTGTGAATAATAAAGTGCAGCCAGCTAATTCACCCGATCCAAAACCACAGGAGTAGGTCTTAGATGAATTGGACTGATATATTCATCCGAAGACCAGTGTTATCACTGGTGGTGAGTGCACTCGTGTTGATCTTTGGTTTAAAGGCTGTCGCCTCCCTCCCAGTAAATCAGTATCCGAAAACACAAAATGCAGTTGTGACAATTACAACTGCTTACTACGGCGCCGATCCAGAAACCATTGCAGGCTTTATCACGCAACCTCTAGAGGCAGCCATTTCACAGTCGCAGGGAATTGATTATTTGTCTTCCTTGAGCGTAAGTGGTGTTTCAACAATTACAGCTACCTTGAAGCTGAACTATGACTCTAATGCAGCCTTAACTCAAATTCAGACGCAAATTAGCTCAGTCAAAAATCAACTGCCACCACAGGCTATGGAGCCTGTATTAACAGTGCAGGTTGGCCAGCAGACCGCTGCGATGTATATAGGTTTTCAAAGCAGTGAAATTGCTAACAATGCCGTTACAGATTACTTGTTGCGCGTAGTAAAGCCAAAACTCGATTCAGTAGATGGCGTACAAAATGCTGAAATTACCGGCGGTAGAAAATTTGCATTACGTGCCTGGCTAGATCGCGAAAAAATGGCTGGCTTGGGAGTTGGTGCTGATGATGTTTTTGCCGCAATGTCAGCCAATAACTATTTATCTGCGCTGGGCAGCACCAAAGGCGATATGGTTTCTGTAGATTTGGTTGCTGGGACTGATTTGCACTCTTTGGACGATTTTCGTAAGTTGGTTGTTAAAAAGGATGGTACTAATTTAGTTTATTTAGATCAAATTGCCACTGTAAGCATGGGCTCTGAGGATTACAACACCAATGTAGCCTTTGGTGGCAAGACGTCGGTGTTCGTTGGCATTAAGGTAGCTCCTCAAGCGAACTTATTAGAAGTTGCTCAGCGTGTGCGCGATGTTTTTCCGAGCATTCAAGACCAGTTGCCGATAGGAATGACTGGAAAAATTGTCTATGACTCCACTAAGTTTATTACCAGCTCCATTAATGAGGTGATAAGTACCCTGATAGAGGCGCTACTCATTGTTACGGTAGTTATTTATCTCTTTTTAGGAAGTGTGCGCGCAGTAGCGGTTCCGGTAATAGCGATGCCTCTCTCATTAATCGGCACATTCTTTCTCATGCAAGTGCTAGGTTACTCTATTAATTTACTGACACTTCTAGCCTTAGTTCTTGCTATCGGATTGGTGGTGGATGATGCAATTATTGTGGTGGAAAATGTAGACCGCCATATGAAAGAGGGAAAGTCCCCATTAGAGGCTTCATTAGTTGCTGCTCGTGAGCTTGGCGGCCCGATCTTGGCAATGACCATTGTATTGATAGCAGTTTTTATTCCGATTGGTTTTCAGGGTGGTCTAACTGGGGCACTCTTTACTGAATTTGCATTTACTTTAGCAAGCTCAGTAGCGGTTTCGGGCCTAATTGCCTTGACGCTTTCACCAATGATGTGTTCTCGCATATTTACTGAAGAGCAAGAAGCCTCCCCTTTCGTTCAAAAGATTGATCACATCTTTGAAAAGGTACGCCATAGCTATCAAAGCACATTACGTGAATTGCTCACCACTTGGCAGGTCATCATTGTGATGGGAGTAATCCTTTTGGGAGGTGTCGCTTATTTATATGCTACTGCTCGCTCTGAACTTGCGCCTACAGAAGATCAGGGAATTGTATTAATGCAGGCTACGGCACCCGCTAACAGCACAGTTAACCAAATGCAGACTTATGCCGATCAGATTTACCAGATTGCCAGTGCAGAGCCTGAGTATGAGCAAGCCTTCCAAATTACTAGTGCTACTACTAGCTTCGGCGGTATTCTCTTAAAAGATTGGGATCAGCGGAGTCGCAATTCCACAAAGTTTCAAGAGGATATTCAAAACAAATGGAATGGGATCGCTGGCGCCCGTATAGCTGCCTTTCAATTCCCCGCTTTACCAGGCGCGCAAGGCTTGCCAGTACAAGTAGTTATTAATACAACTGAATCGTATGAACAGCTAAATGAAGTTTCTCAAGCGGTTCTTGAGAAAGCTCGTAGTAGCGGCAATTTCTTTTTTGTAGATTCGGATTTAAAAATTGATAAACCGCAAGACGTATTGGTAATTGATCGTGAAAAAGTTGCCGCATTGGGGATGACACAGCAACAAGTTGGTGCTGCACTATCCGCAGCGCTTGGTGGCGGTTACGTCAATTACTTTTCGGTAGCTGGGCGATCCTATCGTGTGATTCCACAGGTAAAGCAGGTTGATCGCCTAAACCCTGATCAAGTTTTGGATTACTACATTCGCACCCCTAGTGGACAAATGATCCAGGCACGCACAATTGCAAGCATTAAACAAAAGGTAGTACCTCAATCAATTAATCATTTTCAGCAACTAAACTCCGCAACAATTTCTGGAGTGGGCACGTCATTTATCTCACAAGCGGGCTTATTAGAGTTCATGCGCCAGACTTTAAAAGAAGTGGCGCCCAGTGGCTACTCCATGGATTACTCAGGGCCCTCCCGTCAATTCATGAATGAGTCAGGTGGATTTTTAGGCACCATGTTCTTTGCAATTCTTATCGTATTTTTAGTGCTAGCTGCTCAGTTTGAGAGTTTCCGAGATCCTATTGTGATTTTGGTATCTGTACCGCTTGCTCTATTTGGAGCATTGATCTTTATTAACTTAGGCTTTACAACCTTGAATATCTATACTCAGGTTGGATTAGTAACCCTTATGGGATTGATTAGCAAGCACGGTATTTTAATTGTGGAGTTTGCTAATGAATTGCAGGTTTCGGGAAGAAGCAAGGTCGATGCGATTGTTGAGGCCTGTAGCGTTCGTCTTCGCCCGATCTTGATGACAACTGCCGCGATGGTATTAGGCGTGGTTCCGCTAGTCATAGCCTCAGGTGCCGGAGCAGCGGGCCGAAAATCTATGGGGATTGTAATTCTTACGGGACTCTCTATTGGCACGCTCTTTACGTTGTTTGTGGTACCAGCGATGTATCTTTTCATTGGCGAAGATCACCACGTTAAGAAATTTAAAGAGCAATAAATAGCCCGTAGTAAAACTAAAGAAAAAGGGTGAACTAAATTCACCCTTTTTTATCTATAACTGGCGCTGTAGGCCTGACGATTCCTACTTCAATATGTTCAGCTCTTTTTCAGCAACAACGCTATATTTCGTTTCGGTTTCTACGCGGTTCATCCAAGCATCT